>OFRV01000012.1_pt1 | contig 36443 bp, 33 predicted proteins | sample 1543231 | NCBI WGS metagenome assembly OFRV01 (sample SAMN05442499, study PRJEB24371) | freshwater metagenome | isolation source: Freshwater Lake | place: Canada: Niagara | collected 2013-08-21 | reverse complement strand
GCCTCCTCAGACAGAACCGGAATCCCGGAGTCAGCTCAGCCAGCCCGCGTACAATGCAGCCATGCGCGGCGATGTCGGCTTCGGTGACCGGGCTCTGGTCGGCCTTGGCGGTGACGCTGAATCCCGCAGCATACACCTCCAGGATCCGGCGCCCTGCCTCACGGGCGATGGCCTGCACCGGCTCCACCAGAGCGCACAAGTCGATGTCGGGAGCGTCGGGCATGACGCAAAACACCTCGCGGATCGGTTAGCGCGCGCACACCGCGCGATTTGCTTTAATTCTACACAATCCAAACCCAAGCCGTTTGCCGGCGGAGCCTGCGCTCATGACCCTGACGTTACCCTGGTCGGACATCCATACCGTCCTGCTGGACATGGATGGCACTCTGTTGGACCTGCGCTTTGACAATTATTTTTGGATGGAACTGGTTCCGCAGCGCTATGCCACACACCATGGCCTGCCGCTGGCCACAGCCCGCGCCGAGGTGGTCAAGCGCACCCGGGCGGTGGAAGGCACGCTGGACTGGTATTGCCTGGACTACTGGAGCCGGGAACTGGCGCTGGACATCCTGACCCTCAAGCGCGAGATCGAGCACCTGATCGCCGTGCATCCGCATGTGCTGGACTTTCTCGATGCGCTGCGCGCCGCCGGCAAGCGGGTGGTGCTGGTGACCAATGCCCATCAGGACAGTCTGGCGTTGAAGATGGAGAAAACCCGGCTGGCCGGGCATTTCGATGCCATCGTCTGCGCCCATGATCTGGGTCTGGTCAAGGAACAGGCCGCCTTCTGGCCCTGCCTGGCCCTGCTGGAACCCTTCGAGCCGGCCACCACGCTGCTGGTGGATGATAACCTGGACATCCTGCGCAGCGCGCAGGCCCACGGCATCGCATATTTGCTATCGGTGCTGCGCCCGGATTCCGCCCAGCCACCCAAGCCACGCAGCGAGTTCCCGGCGATTCACGATTTCGCCGAGCTGTTGCCACTCGCACCGGCATGATGGTTTGGAACAGGAGTACGCACCATGCAGGAACTGCAAGCGGGGCATAATCGCCCGATTGACGATCATCAGATCACCATCGGCATCGTCGGTGAGCCGCGTGACGACTTCACCAGCCGCACGCAAATTGGTGCGCTGCTGCTGGACGGCAGCGGCCAGGCGCGCGATCTGGCCGATCTGATCAGCGCCGAGCAGCCCCGTTCCGGCGATGGCTCGGTGCTGTTCGTTACACCACCGGGCGAATTCCGCATCAACCTGCACGCGGTGCCAGCGGATATTGCCCGTATCGCTCTGCTGCTGGCGGTGCGGCCTGGAAGCGCGCCCGGCACCACCTTTGGCGTATTCAACAGCATTCGCGCCTGGCTCGGCGATGCTGCGGGCACGCCCCGGCTGCTGTTTCCACTGCCGCCGAGCACACGCGGCGAAACCGCGATGATTCTGGCCGAGCTGTATCGGCGTCAGGGACACTGGAAATTCCGCGCCATCGGCCAGGGCTTTGCCGCAGGCTTGCCGGCACTGGCCGCACATTTTGGTCTGCACCTGCCGGTCACCGCGCCACCCGCCGCGCCGGGCACACGCGAACGCCCGGCGGACAGCAGCTTCAGCGGCACCGGTTTCTGCGTCCATGCCGATGGCTATGTGCTCACCAACCATCATGTGATCGACGGCGCCCGCGAAATCATGGCCCGCTCACCGCGCCAGCGCTGCCGACTGGAGCCAGTGTTCAGCGATCCGACCAATGATCTGGCCCTACTGCGTGCCGAGGCGCCGCTCGGCGGCGTAGCCAGCTTTCGCGACGGACCGCAGGCGCGGCTCGGCGAAACCGTGCTGGTGGTCGGCTATCCGCTGGGCGGTCTGCTCGGGTCCGGACCGCAGGTCACCACCGGTAACATCAGCTCGCTGATTGGCCCCGGCGACGACACCCGATCCCTGCAATTCACCGCGCCAACCCAGTCCGGCAACAGCGGCGGGCCGCTGCTCGATGGCGATGGCACCGTGGTGGGCGTGGTCACCGCCAAGCTGAACGCGGCGCGCATCCATGAAATCACCGGTGATATTCCGCAGAACGTCAATTTCGCCCTCAAGGCAGCACTGGCGCGGGCCTTTCTGGACGCGGCCGGCGTAGACTGCCAAGGTCGGCCCTCGCGCAGCACGCGCACCGCTGCCGACATTGCCGCTGAGGCACGCGATTTCGTCCTCAAGATCGAATGTCGCAGCTAAGCACAGGGGTAAGGCGTGGTTTTCGTTTTCCGGGCCGGCGATGTTATCTTTAGCGCCGCGATCCATCCGTGAGAATACCCGCCATGAACCACCCGATTCCCGTTCCCCAGACCACCTCGCCCATCGCTCTGCCCGCTGCTACGGCGGCCTGGAGCGTGGACGCGGTACTGGCACTGTTTGAACTGCCCTTTGCCGATCTGATGTTCCGGGCTCAGCAGACCCTGCGCGAGAACTTCGATCCCAACGCCATCCAGCGCTCCACCCTGCTGTCGATCAAGACCGGCAACTGCTCCGAGGATTGCAGCTACTGTTCACAATCCAAACGTTACCAGACCGGCCTGGAAACGCAGCGCCTGCTGTCCACTGAAGAAGTGCTAGCCGCCGCGCGTGCCGCCAAGGAACAGGGCTCCGGGCGCTTCTGCATGGGCGCAGCCTGGCGCGGCCCGAAGGAAAAGGACATGGCCGCCGTTGCCGAAATGGTCAAGGCGGTCAAGGCGCTGGGCCTGGAAACCTGCGTCACGCTGGGCATCCTCAAGGACGGTCAGGCCGAGCAGTTGAAGGCCGCCGGTCTGGATTACTACAACCATAACCTCGACACCGCGCCGGAGTTCTACGGCGATATCGTCACCACCCACACCTATCAGGACCGGCTCGACACCCTGAAAAGCGTGCGCGCCGCCGGTCTGAAAGTGTGCAGCGGCGGCATCGTCGGCATGGGCGAAACCCGCCGCCATCGCGCCGGCCTGATCGCCAAGCTGGCCAGTCTGGACCCGCCGCCAGAATCGGTGCCGATCAACAATCTGGTCCCGATCCCCGGCACACCGCTGGCCGAACGCACGGCGGTCGATATCTTCGAGTTCGTCCGCACCATCGCTGCCGCGCGCATCAGCATGCCGGGCAGTTATGTGCGCCTGTCCGCCGGCCGCGAGCAGATGAGCGAAGCCGAGCAGGCGCTGTGCTTCCTGGCCGGTGCCAATTCGATTTTCTACGGCGATCAGTTGCTGACCACCACCAACCCGGGGCTGGAACGCGATCAGGCGCTATTTGCCAAGCTCAGCCTGCACGGCGTCTAACCCCTGTGCGGAGCCGGCCGTGCGCCGGCTCCATGCCGATATCGCCGCACCATCATTACCTAGCCAATCACGCAGGTTAAAATGCACCACGGTCATCCCCCCGCCGCTTGCACAAAATGCGCAGGCGACATCCAGCTGGGCTTTGACTTCACTATGGCGTTTCAGCCGATCGTCAATGCGAAAACCCAGGATATCTTTGCCTACGAAGCACTGGCACGCGGCCCAAACAATGAGCCGGCTGGCTGGGTGTTTGCCCAGATCAATGAGCAGAACCGCTACCGATTCGACCAGCAGTGCCGCATCAAGGCCATTGAGCAGGCCGCCAGACTCAGGATGCCGGCGCTGCTCAGCATCAACTTCATGCCCAATGCCGTCTATAACCCGGAGCGCTGCATTCGCACCACGCTCGAAGCGGCCGATGCCTCTGGCTTTCCCATTGACCAGATCGTCTTTGAAATCACCGAAAGCGAGAAAGTCAGCGATCTGGTGCATCTGCGGGAAATCGTCAGCTATTACAAACAGCGTGGATTCAAAACCGCAATTGATGATTTTGGCGCCGGCTATTCGGGCCTGAACCTGCTCGCCGATATTCAAACCGATTTCGTCAAGCTCGACATGGCGCTGATCCGCAACATTCATCAGGACCGCATCCGCCAGATCATTGTCCGGGGCATCCTCCAAGTCTGTCAGGAACTGCCGGTCACAACCATTGCTGAGGGCATCGAAACCGTTGAGGAATTCCGCGTGCTCCAGGATTTTGGCATCGACCTGTTCCAGGGCTACTACTTCGCCAGGCCCGCCTTCCAGGCCCTGCCCGAGGTGCCGTCCAGCGTGTTTACACGCACGGAACGCGACTCTGCAGAGCCACCATGAATAACGCCCACTGGCTTGAGCGCAGCCGCGCGGCGGTCTGGCATCCCTGCACGCAGATGAAGCTGCACGACAGCGGCGCCCTGCCGCTGGTGCCGATCGCGCGCGGTGCGGGCGCATGGCTGTATGACTTTGACGGCCGGCGCTATCTGGATGCCATCAGTTCCTGGTGGGTCAACCTGTTCGGCCATGCCAACCCGCGCATCAACGCCGCCATCCACGAGCAGCTTGCATGCCTGGAACAGGTGATTCTGGCCGGCTTTACCCATGCGCCGGTGGTCGAACTGTCCGAACGGCTAGCCGCGCTGACCGATGGCGCGCTCGGCCATGCCTTCTATGCCTCGGACGGCTCATCGGCAGTGGAAATCGCCCTGAAGATGTCCTTTCACGCCTGGCATAACGCCGGTCAGCCGCACAAGAACCGCTTTCTCTGCCTGGCTGGCAGCTACCACGGCGAGACCCTTGGCACCCTGGGCGTCGGCGATGTCGGGTTGTACAAGGATGTCTACGCACCGCTGCTGCGCCAGGCCACCCCGCTGCCCTCGCCCGAGGCCCGCCAGGCCGCACCAGGCGAAACCGCCGCCGATGTTGCCCAGCGCGCGGCGGCGGCACTGGCCGCGGTGCTGGAAACCGAACACGCCTCGATTGCCGCGCTGATCGTCGAACCGCTGGTTCAGGGCGCCGGCGGCATGCTCATGTACGACCCCGAGTATCTGCGGCAGGCCCGCGCCCTGTGCGACCGCTATCAGGTGCACCTGATCGCCGACGAAATCATGGTGGGCTTTGGCCGCACCGGCACCCTGTTTGCCCATGAGCAGGCCGGCATCCGCCCGGATTTCCTGTGCCTGTCCAAGGGCCTGACCGGTGGCTATCTGCCGCTGTCGGTGGTGCTGACCACCGATGCCGTGTACGCGCAGTTCTATGACGAGCAGGTCACGCGCGGCTTTCTGCACTCGCATTCCTACACCGGCAATCCGCTGGCCTGCCGGGCGGCCCTGGCCACCCTGGACATCTTCGCCGAGGATGATGTGTTGACCCGCAACCGGGCATTCGCCGACCGTTTCACCGCCCTGCTGAGGCCCTTGGCCACCCATCCCCAGGCCCGGCATTTCCGCCAGCGCGGCATGATCTGGGCAGTGGACATTGCCACCAGCGCCGCAGATTTTCGCTTGCGCCTGTTCCGCGAGGCCCTGCGCCGTGAACTACTGTTGCGCCCGCTGGGCAACACCCTGTACCTGATGCCGCCCTATATTCTCAGCGACAGCGATGCCGAACTGCTCGCCGAGCGCACAGTCGCGGCTCTGGATGCGGCACTGGCATGATCTGGGACGCACTGGAAACCGACCTGGAGCACCTGAGCACCGCTGGCCTGCTGCGCCGCCGCCGCGTGCTCGATACGCCCTGTGGTCCCGAGGCACTGGTCGAGGGGCGCCGCCTGACCGCCTTTTGCAGCAATGACTATCTGGGTCTGGCCAATCATCCGGCGCTGATCACCGCCGTTCAGGAGGCCGCAGCACGCTGGGGCGTTGGCAGCGGCGCTTCGCATGTGGTCAGCGGTCACCTGCGCCCGCATGCCGAGCTGGAAGAGCGGCTGGCGGCGTTCACCGGCTTCGAGCAGGCGCTGTATTTCAGCACCGGTTACATGGCCAACCTGGCGATCGTACCGGCGCTGCTGGAGCGCAACGATGCCGTCTTTGCCGACAAGCTCAACCACGCCTCGCTGATCGATGCCGCGCAACTGGCGCGCGCCGAGCATATCCGCTATCCGCATGGCGATCTCGAGCATCTGGCCACGCGGCTGGCACGCAGCAGCGCCCGGCGCAAGCTGATCCTCACCGACGCGGTGTTCAGCATGGATGGCGATCTGGCGCCGCTGCCGGAGCTGTTCGAGCTGGCCGAGCGCTTCGATGCCTGGCTGGTGGTCGATGATGCCCACGGCTTTGGCGTGCTCGGTCCCGGCGGGCGCGGCAGTCTGGCCCATTTCAACCTGTCGCCGTCGCCACGCCTGATCCTGATGGGTACCCTGGGCAAGGCTGCGGGCGTATCGGGCGCCTTTGTCGCCGGTGACAGGCGGGTGATTGCCTGGCTGGCGCAGCGGGCGCGGCCCTACATTTTCACCACCGCCTCCAGTCCAGTCATTGCCGCCGCGCTGCTGACCAGTCTGAAGCTGATTGCCGCTGGCGATGCGCGCCGCACCCATTTGCAGCGTCTGATCGACCATTTGCAAACCGGGCTGGCTGGATTGCCGTGGCCGCTGCTGCCCTCGCCGACCGCAATCCAGCCGCTGCGGGTCGGTGATAACCACGCCACCCTGCATCTGACTGAAAGCCTGTTCGCGCGTGACCTCTGGGTGCCGGCGATCCGCCCGCCAACGGTACCGGTGGGCAGCGCCCGCCTGCGCATATCGCTGTCTGCCGCACACAGTTTTGCTCAGGTCAATGAACTGATCAGCGCGCTGCGCGAATTGGCGGCAAATGCTGGCGATAACGGCGAGGTGTGCGATGGCTGAGCCGATCGCGGCGCTGCCCGCCAAACAGCGGGTGCGCCGGGCTTTCGATCAGGCAGCCCTGAGCTACGACGCGGCGGCCACGGTGCAACGCACGATCTGCGACCGCCTAGGCGTCTGCCTGGAAAGTGCCGGACTGGCTCTGCAACCCGCCCATATCCTGGATGCCGGCTGCGGCACGGGTTACGGAGCGCTGGAATTGCGCCGGCGCTGGCCGGATGCAGCGCTGACGCTGCTGGACTTTGCCCCGGCGATGCTGGCGGCGGCGCGCGCCCATGGCCATAGGGCCGCGCTGCTCTGCGCCGATCTCGAAGCGCTGCCGCTGGCCGGGCACAGCTGCGATCTGTACTGGTCAAGCCTGGCCTGGCAATGGAACACACCGCAACGCTGTCTGAACGAAGCGGCGCGGGTACTGTGTCCGGGCGGCACGCTGGCGGTGGCCACGCTCGGCGCCGACAATTTTCCCGAACTGCGCCATGCCTTCGCCGCCGTCGATGGCTATGACCATGTGCTGAGCATCACGCCCGCTGCACAGCTTTTAGCCGACTGCCGCGCCGGGGGCTGGACGGTGCGGGTGTGGGAACGGCAGGCGGTGCGCCGCCATTATCCCGATCTGCGCAGCCTGCTTGGCAGTGTCAAGGCGGTCGGTGCCCGCGAAGTTGAACAACGCCGGCCGATGCCGCTGAGCCGTTCCGCCTGGCAAAGCATCAGCGCCCGCTATGAGACGCTGCGCGAAGCCGAGGGCCTGCCGCTGAGTTATGACGCGGTGTGGCTGATCGCAACACGTTGAGGATATGGCGCCATGCCCCTGCAGCAGGCTTTCTTCATCACCGGGACCGACACCGGCGTTGGCAAAACCCATGTCACCTGCGCCCTGCTCCATGCCAGCCGCCAGCAGGGTTGGCGCGCGCTGGGCATGAAACCGATTGCTGCCGGCCTTGAAGCCGATGGCCACAACGCGGATGTCGCCCAGTTGCAGGCCGCTAGCACGGCGCTGATGCCCATGACGCTGGTCAATCCCTTTCTGTACGCACCGCCCATCGCGCCACATATCGCCGCTGCCGAATCCAGCCGGCCGATTGCACTGGCGCCGATTCTGGATGCCTTTGCGCAGTTGCGGCGGGCGGCTGATCTGGTTTGGGTGGAAGGGGTCGGTGGCTTTCGGGTGCCGCTGGGCGCGGACTGGGACACGGCGGATCTGGCGCTGGCCCTGGGGCTGCCGGTGGTGCTGGTGGTGGGCATGCGTCTGGGCTGCCTGAATCATGCCCTGCTCACTGCTGAAGCGATCATACAGCGCGGCCTGCTGCTGGCCGGCTGGGTGGCAAACTGCATCGATCCGCACATGGACCGCCTCGCCGAGAATCTCGACAGCCTGCGCACGCGCCTGGATGCGCCGCTGCTTGGCGTGCTGCCGCATGGCCTGAACCCGGAACAAGCCGCGCCGCTGTTGCAATTGGAGATGCTGCCGGGTCTGGGTGCAGCGGCGCCGGGATATGGATAATCGATATGGCCGGCTGGCGAATGCGTTCAGGAACGCTATAACTTAGGCTCCATACCCTATAGGCGTCCCCAACCGCTCCACTTTGGCAACCCAGGAGTTTTCACCATGCATCTATCGCGTTTTGCCTCCGCCGGCCTGCTGGCACTGACCGTTCTGACCACCGGTGCCTTTGCTCCGCTCGCCAGCGCCGCGCCACCGGCCGCTTACGCCGATGAGGACAGTGGCGGTGGCATGGGCCGCGCCCAGCAGGAAATCGAGCGCATCATCACCCCGGAATACCGGCGCATGGGTATGCGCGTCGAGCGCCTGCCCGATGGCAGCCTGCGCCTGCGCCTGCCCAGCGAAGTGATGTTCGCTTATGACAGCGCCAATATCAGCCCCGGCTTTGCCCCGACCCTGCGCGAAGTGGCCCGGCTAATGGAACGCTACCCGCGCACCGAGTCGCGCATCGTCGGCCATACCGATAGCGCCGGCTCGGACAGTTACAACCTCGATCTGTCGCTGCGCCGCGCCGATAGCGTGGCCGCGTTCCTGAGCAGCCAGGGCGTGAGCAGTCGCCGCCTGTTGACCGAAGGACGCGGCGAGCAGGACCCGATCGCCAGCAACGCCACGCCACAAGGCCAGCAGATGAACCGGCGGGTGGATATCATCCTGCGCCGGGGTGCGCATAAATAGTAAAGATATCAGTCGGCATTCAGGGACGACTTCAGGCTCCTTGCATTCGCCCCTTGAATTCCCAATCCGGACGCTGCCCCTACCCGGCATCGTCCGATTTTTTTCGCCATCCCGCCATTCCATTCCACAACAAGAAACACCATTGATCAATATGAATATTTCCAGCGCCATAATAAAAAAACTGGAAACGCCACAATTTTTCTATTCGGAAAAACCGATACTCCGAAAAATTGCATCGCTTTGTATCTTGATTATCAACATAAAGAGAATAACCACACTGCAGAAAACCATAAAAAACAGCGGCTTCGACTTCCTGCTCAGACAAAAAAGAGATGTCAATGACAGTATTTTTAAAACCCTGAATTTCCTGCTCACACAAAGAAATGATGTCAGTATTATCCTTTACAAATTCCTGATACAACACCCACGGTATCTTGCAACACACCTGTCATCAAAAGAAAAGCTTGATATACAGATAGCTCACTATACTGCCGTCAAAAACCATTTTGCCAATGCATTTTTACAGAACAACATCTGCACAGGCGCAACACTCTGGGAAAATCGGGATCATGATCATGATCTTGTACATGCAATCGTTTTGAAAACACCTGACAAGCATGCACCAGAAGGTGAATTTCTGCTTCAATATCAAATCAATGGATACAGTCTGCACAAAATGACCTTCACCATAGCCACGGGATACAGCGTTGGCATTCGTGATACCCACTCCATACTCATCGGGGGTTCACAGGGCGCCCAAGGCACTGCACGCCATACCAGACAGGCAGTAAAACTTAATAATGAAGTTCTACCCGCCAACATACTGATCATTGCTATACAGGCATTGGCAACAGCATTAAAAATAGAGTCGGTTGCCGGAATATCCTCGCACTGGCAATGCTCGGCAAGCGTGCATAATGACCCAAAGGAACATTACTCAACATACGATCATTTATGGGAATCAAATGGCGGGGAATTCAATGGCCATTTTTATATCATGCCCAGCATGATGATCGAAAAGCCGATATGCCCGGCGAGCCGCAGCCACCGGGCGCGGTCAAAAAAGAAGAGAAATCAGGAAAAGTATTTTTACGAATATTTCTGCAATCAATGGCGGCAACTCTTGTCCCTGCAAGCCGCCATGATCCGCTCAGCGGCGGGCGCTGAATCGACTTAAGCCGCATTCTGCAGCGCCGCCCGCAGTTGTGCGGCCTGCGCTTCGAGTTGCTCGGGCGCGACCGCCTCGCGGCCATGCGCAGCGGCGCGTTGTCCCTGCCACATCGGCACCACATGGACGTGGTAATGGAACACAGTCTGCCCGGCGGCGCTGCCGTTGAACTGGCTGATGCGAATACCATCGGCGGCGAACGCCTGCCGCGCGGCCCGGGCCAGACGCTGCGTGACCTGTGTCACCGCCCCCAGATCCGCCTCGCTGATCTGCAGCAGATCAACGGCGTGGGCCTTGGAAATCACCAGCAGATGCCCGGGACTGGCCGGTCGAATATCCATGAAGGCCAGCGTGCGTTCATCCTCGTAGACCTTGACCGCCGGCAGCGCGCCATGGGCGATCTTACAGAAGGGGCAATGGGCAGGGTCGGACATGATGCTTAAGGCTCCACGGGCAGAGTGAAAAACGGTTTGCGTACTTAATGGGTGGTGGGTGCCGGCCACGCCACTGGTCGGTAATCCGTGCAGCGCCAGGCATACAAGGTGCGCAGCACCCGGCCATCACCCGCTGATGCGGGCACCGGCGGCAACACCTGGCAGGCGGTGAATGCGTGCTGCAGGCGATCAGGCAGCTTGTTATCCGTGCTCACATAAACACCCGTGCGCCCAGCCTCGCCGGTGATCGGCGGCCAGAAATCATGCTGGCTGAGACGCCGATTGGCCGCGACCGGATAAACCGGCAGACGCTGTGGCCAATAGAAGGCGACCGCGCCGGCCAGGTGATAGCTCGGCACCATCAGGAACTGTACCGCGCCGGCCTGTTGCGCCTGTTGCGCCACGATCTCGACCGGCTCCTGCCACAGGCGCAGATCCTTGAAGGGCGCCCGCGCCAGCGACAGCCCGATCAGGCCGGGAAACAGCGCCACCGCCAGCAGCAGCACCGAGCTGGCCATGCCGGCGATCAGCAGTCGCCGCCAGGCCCGTTCCAAGGCCGCAATCTGCCCGGCGAACAGCACCAGCAGGCCGATATAGGCCGGCGCCGGCCAGTTCAACTGCACCTTGCTGACCGTGGCCTTGCACAGGAAAAAGGCCAGCACCGCCAGCGACACGCCCCACAACAGGCGCTGCTCGGCTAATCGTGGCATCCGGCGCAAGCTGCGTACCAGCACCACCGCCACCAGCGGCGACAAAACCAGCCATTGCCCAGCGACAAATTCCAGCAGATCGCTCAGATTCTCCCGCCAGCCACCGCTCTCAGCGACGCCCAGCACATGGCCACGCTCGTGCTGGAACATCACCCAGTCATGCCCGGCGTTCCACAGCAGCACCGGACTGATCAGCAGCAGCGCCAGCAGCGCGCCCATCCACGGTGGCCTGCTGTACAGGATCCGTCGCCCCGGCGCACTCAGCAGCAGACCCAGGCCAAGAAAGGCCGGCAGCAGACCGATGCTGAATTTGGCCAGCCCGCCCAGACCCACCGCCACGCCCAGTTCGTACCAGGCACGCGGCTGCGCACGGTACAGCGCCCGCCACGCCGCCCACAGGGCCCAGGTCCAGCAGGCGAACAGTACGCCATCGGTGGTCATCACCTGCCCAAGCGGGAAATACAGCGGCGTCGTCAAGCCCAGCGCCAGCGCCCACCAGCCGGCACGGCGATCGTTCCACAGCTGGCGGGCGAACAGGAACAGCAGCAGCAGGAACGCGTCATTGATCAGCCAGCCCAACAGCCGCACCTGCCATTCGCCGTGACCCAACAGCGCCGTACTCAGCGCGATCAGCCAGGCCAGCAGCGGCCCCTTGGTGGCATAGCTCCAGTCCAGGTGCCGCGACCATTCCCAATACTGCGCCTCGTCGAAATGCAGATCGAAACCGCCCGCCTCGGCAATCCAGGCGCGCACCAGCGGCAAGGCCAGCAGCAGCGCCGCCAGCGCTAAAAGCTCCCTGCGCTCCAGCGCGGGCATGCTGCGAGCGGGCGAAACAGCCGGCTCAGCCATGCGCCACGCACCAGCCCGCATCGCCATCCGTTCCATCGCTGCCAACGCTGCGAATCACATACGGTCGGCTGGCACTGGAAGCGAAATAGGTGCGGGTGATCAGCTCGCTGAGCACGCCGGTGGTGAGGAATTGCACGCCCATCAGCACCAGCAGCACCGCCACCAAGAGCAGCGGCCGGGTACCGATATTGGCGCCAAGCAGCAGCTTCTGCGCGAACAGCCAGCCCAGCAGCAGCGTCCCCAAGCCGCCGCTGACCAGACCAATGCGGCCAAAGAAATGCCCCGGCCGGGTCAGGAAGCGCAGGAAGAAATACACCGACAGCAGATCGACCAGCACGCGGAAGGTGCGGCTGATGCCGTACTTGGATTCGCCATGCACGCGGGCCCGGTGATGGACCACTTCCTCGCGAATACGCTGCGGCGCGGTGCGCACCGACATCCAGGCCGGAATGAAACGGTGCATCTCACCGTACAGGCGCACTTCCTTGATGACCGTTGCCCGATAGACCTTGAGGCTGCAGCCGTAGTCGTGCAGGCGCACCTGGGTAATGTTGCCAATCAGGCGGTTGGCAATCCGCGACGGAATGGTGCGCAGCCAGACGTTATCCTGACGGTTGCGCCGCCAACCCACCACCAGATCAAGATCCTCGCTCAGCAGCCGCCCCACCAGACGCGGAATATCGGCCGGATCGTTCTGCAAATCGCCATCCAGAGTGGCGATCACTTCGCCGCGCGCAGCATCGATGCCGGCCTGCATGGCGGCGGTCTGGCCAAAGTTGCGCTGCAATTCCAGCACGCGCACATGCCGGCCCCAGCGTCTGGCCGCATCGCGCAGCCGCTCGTGCGTGCCGTCACTGCTGCCATCATCGACCACGATCAATTCCCAGGGCATCGGGTAATCGGCCAGCGCGGCATGAATGCCGGCCAGCAGCGGTTCGACATTGTCCTGTTCGTTGTAAAGCGGCACCACCAGCGACAGACGATGCGGCGCCAGCGCGGCGGGTGAAATCGGTTCTGCATTCATGGACGGCACACCGGAAAAGGCAGGAGGGGAAAGGCCATGGCCCGCGCCGACAAAGGCCGGCAGGCCCCAGGCCCGGCGATAGCGGATGGCCAGCCAGGCAGCCAGCGTGCCCAGCACCAGACCGATCAGGGCACCAGCCAGCACCTGACTGGGATAATGCTTGCCCAGATAAATCCGCGATAGCCCCACCAGCACGGCCACGGCGATCAACCCGAGCCGCCAGCGCCGCCACGGCAGGGTCCACAGCACGAATACCGCCGCTGTGGTGAAATTCAGGGTATGGTTGGACGGCATGCCGTTAGGGTTATGGCCACAGCGGCGCGCCACGCCACCGCCGAGGGCGCGCAGTTGCTCGAACATCGCCTGACAGGGTCGCGGTGCGGCAAACAGATCCTTGAGCAGATCACCGAGCAGGTCGCCAACCGTAATGGTCAGCAGCAGCACCAGGAACAGCCGGGCCCCGGCGCGGCCTTCGCGGCGACTGCAGTCGTAAAGCAGTAGCAGCGCCAGCGGATAGGCAAACTCGGGACGCTGCGACACCCACCAGAACAGGCCATCAAATAGCACATTCCCCCAGCCCTGATTGATCCACAGCAGTATGCGTTCATCCATGGTGCAGCATCCCGGCGGCCGGCACATCGTGGCGCAAGGCCAGTGCCAGCGCACCACCCGCCAGCGACAGACCGAGCATGAACAGATGCAGATTCACCGCCGCTGCCAGGGCCTGCGCCGCCGGCACGCCAAAGGGCAGCAGCGCCGCCATCACCCCGGCCTCATAGGTGCCAGCACCAGCGACGCCATGCACCGGCAGCACGCTGGTCAGATCGCCACCGATAGCACCGAGCAGCGCCACCGCTGGCGACAACAGCGGCACGAACAGGATCAGCATCCAGGCAAACACCGCCAGCTTGACCACCCAGTTGAACAGGGTCCAGAACCAGGCGCGCAGCAGCGCCACAGGCGTGCGCGGCAGGCCGGCGCGCGCCTGCGCCAGCCGTGCCCGCCAGCGCTCAGGCAGACGCCCGGCCACACGCAGCAGCAGCCGTTCCTGCACCGGCAGCAGCAGCCAGGGCAGCGCCAGCCAGGCAATGGCCAGCGGCGCGAGCCACCCAGCCGGCAGCCAGCGCTCACCGATCGCCAGTAGGGCAATCAGGCCCAGCGCATACAGGTCCATCAGGCGAAACCACAGCAGCGCCGCCAGCGAGCGCGGCAGCGGCACGGCGAAATAGCGGTGCAGCAGCAGTGGAAAGGACAGTTCGCCGCTGCGCATCGGCAACAGGTTGTTCAACAGGTTATGCAACAGGGTCAGCTTCAGGCAGGCGCTCAGGCCACCGGCGGTGGCGGGCAGGAAATAATCATACAGGCGCAGGGTCCGCGCCAGATAGCTCAGCAGCGTCAAGGCCGCCGCCAGCGCCAGCGCCAGCGGATCCAGGCTGCGCCAAGGTGCCAGCAGTTGCGGCCAGCCGATGCTCCACTGCACCGCCGCCAGCACCGTCAGCAACAGCGCCACGCCAAGCGCCAAGCGGGCGCGCGCACCCATCTCAGCGCTGCTCCGCGGCAGCGCCCCAGCGCGCCACACAGAACTGATAACCGGCCAGGCCCAGCATCAGCAGGGCGATGATGCGCCGCCCCGGATCGGTCTGCGGATAGCCACTGTGGTAATGAACCAGCGCCGTCAGCGCGCAGGCGGTCAGCAGCAGCGTCAGCGTGGTTCGACCGGCGGCGGTTTCGCCCCAGCGCCAGCGCCGCGCCCAGAAGCTGCCCAGCACCGCTGCCAGCCAGCCAATGGCCGCGCCGGCCAGCACATCCAGCGGCCAGTGCGCACCGACCACGATCCGCGACAGGCTGACCAGCAGCGCCAGCGCCAACAGCAGCGGCGCCCAGGAGCGGCGCGCAGCAGCCGGCATCCACAGTATCACCACGCCGATCATGGTGAAGATGGTCGCAGCATGTCCGGAGGGAAACGCCGCGCTGCTGCGCAAGGGGTTGCCAATCAGATGCAGTTGCCCGGCTGGAAACACATGTGAAGGCCGCGTCACCAGCAGACCATGCTTCAGGCCCTGCACGGCCACAGCAGCCAGCACCCCGGCCAGCACCCCAGCCCAGATCAGCTCCGGCCGCACCCGCATCAGCGGCAGGCACAGCGTCAGCACTATCAGAGTATCGCCGCACAGAGTCACATAAGCCCACAAGGTAGCGTGACCGTGCACGGCGAGTTGATGCCCGGCCCAGAACAGCGGCTGATTGGCCTGCAGCAGCCACACCGCCAGCGCCAGGGTCAGCGCAGCCAGCGGCACATCCCAGTACCAGGCATTCCAGGTGCTCGGCCGCCGGGTGCGATTCGATCGCTTCAAGGTTGCGACTCCGGGTTCGGGGGCATCAACTCCCCTCGCCCTGCGGGAGAGGGGTTGGGGTGTTGTCCTGAGCTTGTCGAAGGCGTGAGGGCGTCATGGCTGGAGGCATCAGGTTCCTCCATGCGCACCAGTGCGATCCCGTGCGCCGCATAGCGCACCGTATGCGGACCCAGGGCCGCCAGTGCCGTCTGCCGGGTCAGCACCAGATCACCCGGTCGGGGTTCGCGCCGCTCGACGACGCGGCCACTGTAAACACTGAAGCTGGGCAGGTTCAGCCGCCACATCACCAGCGGCGGCGCCCCCGGTTCGGCACCGGCCAGCAGACCGGCTACCTTGACCGGCTGTTGCCGTACCGCCGCCACCGTTGGCAGCACCTGCGCCGCCAGCACAGCACTGAGCAGCACGCCGCTGAACAGCAGCTTCAGCGCTATGGGCATATGCCGCTCGCGCATGAAATAGCCGGTCAGCGCCAGCAGCGCCAGCAGCAGCACATAATAGGCCGGGGTGAACTGCAGCCCAGCCAGTTGCGCCTGCACCAGCGCATCCTTGACCCGTGGCAGGACCAGCACCAGCGCGCCGGGCAGGATCAGCAACAGCAGCAACATCAATGCCTGCGGCAACAGGAGCAGCCCGTCCATCGGGCCGGATGCAGGCTCGTCCAGTTCGGCTGCCATCAGCACGAACAGCCCGCTGCAGCCATAGAGCAGGTAATGCGGCAGCTTGGTTGCCGCCAAGCTGAACAGGACGAAGACCAGCCCGAACCACAGCAGCAGATAGCGGCCCAGCGGCGCGCGCCACTGTTCGCGGGCACGGGCCAGCGTGCGCAGCAGCAACGTGGTATAGGGCAGCACTGCGACCAGCAGCACCGGCATGTAATACCACCAGCCGCCGCCATGCCCGTCCAGCGGCTGCTGCAAGCGGTCCAGATTGTGGCGCAGGAAAAAGCCCTGTAAAAATCCGTCGCCCTCGCGCAGGAACTGCAGCAGATACCAGGGCGCAGCAATGATCAGGAACAGCGCCCAGGCGCGGCCCTCGGCGAGCAGGCCCAGCCAGACGCGCCACTCGCCACGGCTGGCGCAGTACAGCAGACTGACCCCGGCGGGAATCACCACCGCCACCGGTCCCTTGGTCAGGAAGCCCAGGCCCATCGCCAGCGCTGCCGCATACAGCCAGATACGCCGCCCTTCGCGCAGATACAGGTACAGCGCCAGCATGCTGCCCGCCAGCAGCATATTCAACAGGGCATCGGCGGTCGCTGCCTTGCCGATCACCGTCACCGCCAAGGCGCTGGCCAGCAGGATGGCGGCGTACAAGCCTTGACGACTGTTGACCACACGGCGCGTGAAGCCCAGCAACAGCAGCGTCCAGGCACTGGCGGCCAATGCCGAGGGCAGACGCAAGGCCCCTTCACTCGGACCCAGCAGCGCGACGCTGGCCGCCTGCAGCCAGTAGATCAGGATCGGCTTGTCGTAGCGCGGTTGACCGTTCAGGTAAGTGGACAGGAAATCGTCGCGCAGGAACATTTCGCGGGTGGCCTGACTGAAGGCGCCCTCGTCGAGATCAAACAGCGGCACCGCGCCCAACTGGTAGAAAAAGCCAGTGAACAGGGCCAGAGCCAGCAGCAGATACAGCAGGCGCTCGCTGGCCAGAACAGCAGCAAGGCGGGGATTAGACAGGGACATGGCGCGGGTTCTGGCTTGGGTGACAGCGGGCGATTAAACGCACTGCGCCACTCAGCGGCTGCTGCGCTCGACGGCGCGAATCTCCATGCGCAACTCTTCCTTGTCGTTCTTGTGCTGGGCGACCCGCACCGGCAGATAGTGCTGATCCGGAGCAAACCAGAAGGTGGTGTTGCGGCTCTTACCGGGTGTGTACTGGTTGACACGCACCGTGCGCAAGTGGCCCAGCGATGTATCCAGCCATTCCTCGCCGAGCGAGCGAACCTGATAGGTCTTGATGCGGGTGGCATCGATCAGGGTGTACTGCTCGGGCAACTGGCCGCGCTGCAAATCAATCATCACCGCCAGATTCAGGCTCAGCGGATCCAGCACGCCGGGCGTCAGCGGCAATTCCATCCGCGTTTCATTATCACGGGCCTGGATGTGCCCGGCCGGCCAGTCAAAATCCAGTTGCAGGGTACCGGCGCGCTTGCCGGTCTCGGTCTGCCGCTGATAGTGCAAGGGCCGCACCTGATGATCGCGAATCTCGCCGCTGACCTGCTCCTGGATCTGGCCGGCGACCAGGGTCGCTAGACCGCTCGGGCGCACATCGGAACGCATCGTGTACCCCTGGGCACCCGTCGCGTCCAGACGCATCACCGCCTCACCCAGCGCAAAGCCGGACGCATAAACCTCGTAACGGGCGACAAAGGGCGCAACCGGTAATTCGCCAGCCTGCGTGACGGACAGCGCTGCACCCGCCAATACACCTGCCAGCACAACGCGATGCAACAGGGAAAGATGATTCATGCGGAACATATCCTGGGCTAGGCCGGGGAGTTGGCCAGTCAGAGCCAAAGCCAAACATTCCGCATGATAGAGCATTTCCGGCAACCCCGGACAGCGTCGCCCGCGCCGGACGGGTTCAGGCCTGCAGTTGCGCCAACTGGCTGCGACGCTCGTGCAGCAGGGTTTCATAGGCGCGGCTGAGGGCGTGCTCATAGGCGCAGTCGCCCTTCTCGCCCATCTCGTGCAGGCGCGCTTCCAGAAACGCGATCTCCTGACGCAGGTAATCAACCGCCCGATAATCGGCCACCACATGACCCAGACCACGATGCTGGGTGCCCAGGGCAAAATTCATCTGCATGCTACAAGCTCCTCCATATCTGTTTTTTTGATCCTGATTGATCCAACTGGCCCAGAACATAAAACCGCTTGATGAACGGACGATGACGATGCGGTTATCGTTTCGCTGCCCGTCCCGCCGTTACAGGCTGCGAAAGCGCATCGACAAATCAACCGCGCGCACGTCCTTAGTCAGGCCACCGATGGAAATATAGTCAACGCCGGTCTCAGCGATGGTGCGCACCGTGTCGAAATTGACGTTGCCCGAAGCCTCCAGCTTGACCCGTCCGGCGGTGATGCGCACCGCTTCCACCATGCCGGCCCGGTCAAAGTTATCGAGCATGATGATGTCGGGCTGGGCCTGGAGCGCTTCGGCCAGTTCGGCAAGGCTTTCCACTTCGACTTCAACCTTCACGCCAGGATGCAACTGCCGGGCCATGGCAATGGCTTTGCTGATCGAGCCAGCAGCCATGATGTGGTTTTCCTTGATCAGCACCGCATCGAACAGGCCAATGCGATGATTCTGGCAGCCGCCGCAGCGCACCGCGTATTTCTGCGCCAGGCGCAAGCCGGGCAGGGTCTTGCGGGTGTCAAGAATGGTCGCGCCGGTGCCGGCGACACAGTCGGCATAACGGCGGGCCAGCGTTGCAGTAGCGGAAAGCAATTGCAGGAAATTAAGTGCGGTACGCTCGCCGGTGAGCAGAACCCGCGCCGGACCGCGCAGGGTGCAGAGCAACTGATCGGGCGCGACGCGCTCGCCATCGGCCGCCTGCCAGGCAACGGTCACGCCTGGATCAAGCTGGCGGAATACGGCATCGAACCAGGCCGTACCGCACAGCACGGCGTTTTCGCGGCTGATGACGGTGGCTTCGGCCTGGGCCTGCTCGGGAATCAGCGCGGCGGTCAGATCGCCGCTGCCGACATCCTCGGCCAGGGCCAGGGCAACGCTGGGATTGGGGTCGGGCAGGTTCATGGCGTTATCTCGGCATCACAGGGTGAAGGGGCAATGATAGCCAATGCATGCGGCTTGTGCTGCCGGCGCACTGCTTTTGGGCAGAACCCGCAGGCCAGCGCTCAACCCGCCTGCAGCGGCGCGTGTCCGGGGTCGTGTTCGCGCAGCGCGGCCGCGAATGCGTTCAGATCAGGCGGCGCGGCGAAGTGGTAAAGATGGCTCGGGCACCGGCAATCGGAGGCGCCAAAGCGAAATGCGGGTCGCTGGCCCCCGAATACCCCGCCCAGCAGCTCTGCCCAGAGGCATTCGCGGCGCTGCGCATCGTAGCTGAACCAGAATGCGTCCAATGGCGCATGCTGGCGCAGTGCGTCGATATGCCAGTGCGGACGCTGGGCCGGATGGCGATGATGACGCAAACGCGCCGCCAGGCCGCCTGGACCCAGCGCACTGCCGGCATATATCGCCCAACCCGCTGGCCACACCAGCCGATAGCGCCGGCCAATGGCAATATCCAGCGGTTCAACGATGCGCAACAGCAGCGCATAGCTGCCGGGACGGGCATCGGGCACCGGCGGCAGGCCCGCCGGACATTCAGCCGCCCAGGGCATCGAGTTCCTCGCGCGCCAGTCGCAGGTCATTGAGTTCATCCTGAATATCGTTGGCCGCCAGCGCCTGGCCATGCGCCAGTTCCTGCCACAGCGCACTGGCCGGTGCTTCCAGTTGATCCAGCATCGCCCGCAACAGCGCCGACTCGCTAGCAAACATGCGCGGCCCGGTATCCGCCTGCATCTGCTCCCGGATGGGTGATTCGAGAATATCCCGCAGCCGCTCGCGGGAACGCCGCTTGAGCAGCACCGCCAGGAACCGCGGCAGGCTGTCACTGAAGCGCTGGAGCGCCACGCCATACGCGATCCGCTCGCTTGGGATCTGCGCCATCAGCATGCCGCGCATGGCGCCATGCAGGGCGCTTTCCAATTGGCCAAACACCCGGTTCAGCAGGGCATCGGTCTGATCGGTGGCCGCCTCGTACATCAGCATGACGTTCAGCAGCGCACCGTTGACCGGCAGCAATTCCGCAATGGCGCGAACGCTGTTGCCGCTGGCGCGCAGCACGGTTTCAAGCCGGCCCTGCCAGGCCTGATAGAGCGGCTGGCCGCCCAGATAGTAGGTGCCCAAACGGATATGGGCGGCATCGTAGCCGCTGTAGACCACGCGCCCCTGCGCATCGCGGCCAATCGCACCGGCGATACCGCTGCCGTGCTGGGCGCAGGCACCGGCGACATGCAGGCGCTCGGTCGTGCGGAACAGGAACAGGTGGTGATGGGCCATCCGCGCCAGCCGCGTCGACAGCAGCAGGCGCTTGGCGAGGTAACCGGGCAATTGCTCAGGATAGCCATAGACCAGGGTAAAGGCAGGAAAGGCTGCTGCATCACCCACCAGCCGGCGCGAGAGCCGCATCACGCCAGCACGAGCCTGCGCTTTCTGGCGCAGGATGACGAATTGATCGCCCGTCACTTTAATGCTGCCTGCCATGATGTCGCCCTCCGGGAATTACCGTAGCTTATTTATAGAATCCATATGAGATTAGCAGTGATCCACTCCACAATGAGCAGCTATTTAATCGATAAAAATGACGACTGTTCTTATAATGAGACAAAATCAATCGAATCACTCATACACTAATAGTCCGTCTTGATTGCATATTTTGCGTATTTGGCCGAATATTGCGCCTCTCTGGAAACAGTCAATAAACGCTCAATGCGATCGGACTCATATGCGTTTCAGGCTGCCACAAGTGGATGTGAAACGATCGTGTCCAGCCTGCCCGATAGCAGGGGGGCATGCGTGACAACCCCGCTCCTGATCTAACGTGCCGCTCCTACTGCTCACTGATTGCTCCGCCCATACCGCTGCGGCATCGTGCATTGCTGACCGTGCATTGCTGGTCGCTTGCGCCGCTGGCATCTCTTCCGCGCAAGTGGCCCGCGACAGCCTGCCCCTAGCCCGATCGTTCCCGGAGCTTGGCCATGAAATTCTTTAACATCGCCGGTCCGGTGAAAGCGGAGAAGCACTACGTTCTGCCACCCCTGTCACGCATCGATCTGGCGGAAGTCATGATGCTGATCGAGCAGGAAAAGTATTTTGTCCTGCACGCGCCCCGCCAGAGCGGTAAAACCTCCTGCCTGCTGGCCCTGATGCACCACCTGAACCAGCAGGGCAAATATCACTGCCTGTACATGAATGCTGAAATCGTACAGGCCAAGCCCGAGGATATGCAGCGCAATATCCGCACCCTGCTGAGTGAAATCGCTGCCAACGCCCGCGATTACCTGCGCGATCCCTATCCTGAATCCATCTGGATGGACGTGTTGCACTATGTGGGCGAGGAACGCGCTCTGGGCGAACTGCTCAGCCGCTGGGCTGCGCACAGCCCGCAACCGCTGATCCTGCTGATCGATGAAATCGATGCGTTGATGAGCAACACGCTGATCTCGGTGCTGCGGCAATTGCGCACCGGTCACGCCAAGCGCCCGCATCAGTTTCCACAAAGCGTCATCCTGTGCGGCGTGCGCGATGTGCGTCATTACCGGCTGTATGCACAGGAAGAGCAGACCTTCGTCACCGGCGGCAGTGTGTTCAATGTCAAGTCCGAGGCACTGCGGCTGGGCGATTTCTCCGCCGAGCAGACCCGGGCGCTGTACGATCAGCACACCCAGACCACCGGACAGCTTTTCACACCGGAGGCCCTGGACCGCCTCTGGCATCTGACCCAGGGGCAGCCCTGGCTGGTCAATGCCCTCGGTTATGAACTCTGCTTCGCCTCCAGGGCAGCGCGGGACTGGCAGCACCCCATCACCCGCGAGCAGGTCGATGCCGCGCGCAAGATCCTGCTGCAGGGGCCGCGCAAACCGCATTTCGACCATCTGGTTGAGAAGCTATGGAGCGACGAAGCGCGGCGGGTTCTGGAGCCGCTCCTGATCGGTGACGACCTGGCGCTCGGCTTTCGCAGTGACGATATCGCCAGCGTGCGTGATCTGGGCCTGATCCGGCAGCACCTGGATGGCTCCATCGAGATCGCCAATCCGCTCTATCGGGAATTGATTCCGCGCTGGCTGACCTGGCCCCTGCAATCCGGGATGAGCCATCAAGCCAAGGCTTACCAGGAAGAGGATGGCACGCTGAACGTCGCGCTGCTGCTGGCGGACTTTCAGATCTTCTTCCTGAGTCATTTCGACAGCTGGCAGACCAGCCTTCGCTATCAGGACGCCGCGCCGCTGATCATGCTGCAGGCCTTCGTGCAGCGCGTGCTTGATGCACATGGCCGGATTGAACGCGAATATGGCCTTGGGCGCTTGCAGATGGATCTGCTGCTGATCTGGCCGCAGGCGGATGGCTTGCAGCAGCGCGTTGCGATCAGTGCGCGCCTGCTGCGCCAGAGCCGCGAGCAGACCCTGAGCAGCGGCCTGCAGAAAACCCGGGATTTCATGCAGCGCCACCAGGCCGAGGAAGGGCATCTGGTGATATTTGACCGGACCTCGGGCCGTCCATGCGAGCAGCGGCTGTTCTTCCGCAACGAAACAATGGACGGACGGAGCATCGACGTCTGGGGCCTGTAGCCACGCGGCGGCCGTATTTCAGCGCAATTCCCGTGGCAGGGCGAACACGACGTTTTCCTCGCGGCCGTTGCTTTCCAGCACCGCAGTTGCACCGAGAGCCCGCAGCCGCGTAATCACCTGCTGCACCAGCACTTCCGGCGCCGAGGCTCCGGCAGTCACGCCAATCGTGCTTTTGTGCGCCAGCCAGGCCGGTTCAATATCATCCGGTCCATCGATCAAATAAGCCGGTGTGCCGGCCTTCTCGGCCAGCTCGCGCAGGCGGTTGGAATTGGAACTGCTGCGCGAACCCACCACCAGCAGCAACTCGCAGCGCGTAGACAGTTCCTTGACCGCATCCTGACGGTTCTGGGTCGCGTAGCAGATATCGTCCTTGCGCGGCCCCTGAATCGCCGGAAAACGCGCCCGCAGTGCCGCCACGATCCGCGCCGTATCATCCACCGACAGCGTGGTCTGGGTGACATAGGCCAGCTCCGCCGGATTACGCACCGTGAGCTGAGCGACATCCTCGACATGTTCGACCAGGTACATGCAGCCGCCCTGCGTGGTGTCGTACTGGCCCATGGTGCCTTCGACCTCGGGATGCCCGGCATGGCCAATCAGCACCACCTCGCGCCCGGCACCGCCATGCCGGCTGACCTCCATATGCACCTTGGTAACCAGCGGACAGGTGGCGTCGAATACCTTCAAACCCCGGTGCGCCGCCTGCTCCTGCACTGTCCGCGACACGCCATGGGCGCTGAAAATCACCGTCGCGCCATCCGGCACCTCGTCCAGTTCCTCGACGAATACCGCGCCGCGCTCGCGCAGGTTATCGACCACGAAGCGGTTATGCACCACTTCATGGCGCACATAGATCGGCGCGCCAAACAGGTCCAGCGCCCGTTCGACAATACCAATCGCCCGATCAACGCCGGCGCAAAAGCCACGTGGATTGGCTAGATGAATCTGTACGCTCAATGGAAAGCTCTCCGGCAGCCGCGCCGCTCAGGGTTGGTCGGTCGGGTTTTGCAAAGAATCGGGCTGTTTGGTGCGCAGGCTATCGAGCACCAGCAGCACCGCACCCACACTGATCGCCGAATCGGCGATATTGAACGCCGGCCAATACCAGCGCTCGTAGTACAACTGGATAAAATCAATCACCTGCCCCAGCCAGACCCGGTCGATCATGTTGCCGAGCGCCCCGCCGAGAATCAGCGCCAACGCCAGCGCCAGCCATTTTTCAGCCGGTTTCAGCCGATACAGCCAGACCAGCAGGCCCGCGCTGATCACCGTGCCCAGGATCAGGAAAAACCAGCGCTGCCAGCCGCCTGCATCAGCCAGGAAGCTGAACGCCGCGCCGGTGTTGTAGGTCAGCATCAGGTTGAACGACGGCAGCACCGCCACCGGCTGGTGCATCACCAGCAGCGTTTCGGCCAAGTATTTGGTGAACTGATCGAGAACGATCACCAGCAGGCTGAGCCAGCCCCATTTCTTGAGCATGAGTTCCTTCAGACCAGGTTAAAGGCCAAAGACCAAAGACCAAAGGCTGAAACAAACCCATCACTCTGACCTTTCACCTTTGATCTGCCTTCGACCTGATTGACCATCGGAGCCGTCGGCCATGCCTCAGGCAAAACGCCGCGTTTCTCCCGCCCCAAAGGCATTGTCCACACAGCGCCCGCACAGTTCCGGATGCGCGGCATCCTGACCGACATCCGCGCGATGATGCCAGCAACGCACACATTTGCCATGGGCGCTTGGCGCAACCCGCAGCGCCAGCGTCTGCCCGTTTACCTGCACTTCGACCGCGTCGGCGGGTCGGGTGGCCAAAGGCTGCACCCGGGCATAGGACGTGATCAGGAAGAAACGCAGCTCATCACCGATGCGGCCCAGATCGGCGGCCAAGGCATCCTCGGCATATAGATCAAGTTCGGCGTCCAGCCCGGAACCAATGCCGCCCGCCACGCGCAGCTTTTCCAGCTCCTTGCTTACCGCCTCGCGCACTGCGATTAGCCGTTCCCAGTACGCGGCATTCAGCGGCTCATGCTCATCCAGCGCAAACAGGCCGTTATACCAGGTGGTCAGGAACACCGACGGCCCGCGCGCGCCGGGCAGGTTGCGCCAGATTTCCTCTGCGGTGAAGCTGAGAATCGGCGCCAGCCAGCGGGTCAGCGCTTCCAGAATATGCTGCATGGCGGTCTGCGCCGAGCGCCGGGCGCTGCTGTCGCGACCGCTGGTGTACTGGCGATCCTTGAGAATATCCAGGTACAGGCTGCCTAAATCCACCGAGCAGAAGTTGTGGATCTTCTGATAGATCAGGTGGAACTGGTATTGCGCATAGGCTTCGATGATCTCGTCCTGCAGGCGCCGAGTGCGGTCCACTGCCCAGCGATCCAGTGCCAGCATCCGCTCTGCCGGCAGGGCATGGTGCGCCGGGTCGAAGCCATTGAGATTGGCCAGCAGGAAGCGCGCGGTATTGCGCATCCGCCGGTAGGAATCGGCCATGCGCTTGAGAATTTCGTCGGAGACGTTCATCTCGCCGCGATAGTCGGTGGCCGCGACCCACAGGCGCAGGATATCGGCGCCAAGGGCATTGACCACTTTCTGCGGCGCGATCACGTTGCCCAGCGACTTGGACATCTTGCGGCCCTGGGCATCGACGGTGAAGCCGTGCGTGAGCAGGCCCTTGTAGGGCGCTACGCCGCGCATCGCCACCGAGGCCAGCAGCGAGGACTGGAACCAGCCGCGATGCTGGTCGGAGCCTTCCAGGTACAGATCCGCCGGAAACCGCAGTTCCGGGCGCCGTTCCAGCACCGACAAATGCGTCGTGCCGGAATCAAACCATACATCCAGGGTATCCGGGGTTTTCTCGTACTCGGCAGCCTCGGCACCCAGCAGTTCAGCGGGGTCGAGTTCGAACCAGGCATCGATACCGCCCTGCTCGATGCGCTGCGCCACCTGTTCCATCAGCTCCAGAGTATTCGGGTGCAGCTCGCCGCTCTGCCTGTGCAGGAACAGGGTGATCGGCACACCCCAATAGCGCTGCCGCGACACGCACCAGTCCGGACGGTTGGCCACCATGCCCTGCAGGCGCGCCTCGCCCCAGTCCGGGGTAAAGCGCAGTTTCTTGATCTCATCCAGAGCGCGATTGCGCAGACCGTGCTGCTCCATGCTGACAAACCATTGCGGCGTCGCGCGGAAGATGATCGGCGTCTTGTGCCGCCAGCAGTGCGGATAACTGTGGCGCAAACGCGCCGCGCGCAGCAGCATGCCCTGCGCCTGCAGCACCTCCAGCACTCGCTCATTGGCAGCGAACACATGCAGACCGGCGAACAGCGGCGTATCAGCCAGGAACTTGCCATCGGCGCCCACCGGGTTATCCACCGGCAGGCCATAGCGGCAACCGACCACGTAGTCTTCCTGGCCATGCGCGGGCGCGGTATGCACAGCACCCGTGCCGGCTTCGGTGGTGACGTGATCGCCGAGAATCACCGGCACTTCGCGCTCATAGAACGGATGGCGCAGCGCCAGCCCTTCCAGACCGCTGCCCAGACCATGCGCCAGCACCTGATACTGCTCGATCCGCCAGCGGCCCAGTGCCTCCTGCAGCAGCGCATCGGCGACCAGCAGCCGCTCCGGGCCGCGCGCGCCGTCCACCTGAATCAGCACATAGTCCAGCCCCGGATTCACCGCTACCGCGCGATTGGCCGGCAGGGTCCAGGGCGTGGTGGTCCAGATCACCACCGCCAGCGGGCCATGCCCTTCATGGCCGGGGACATGATGCAGCCGCGCCAGCAGCGCTTCAGGATCGGCGACCGGAAAGCGCACGTCGATGGCCAGCGAATCACGATCCTCGTATTCGACCTCGGCCTCGGCCAGCGCCGAGCCGCAGTCGATGCACCAGTGCACCGGCTTGAAACCGCGCTGCAAATGGCCATTGGCAATGATCCGCGCCAGCGAACGCACGATGTCGGCCTCGGCACGGAAATCCATGGTCAGGTAGGGGTGCGCCCAATCACCGAACACGCCCAGGCGCTGGAAATCGCTGCTCTGGCTGGCGACTTGTTCGGTAGCAAAGGCGCGGCAGGCATTGCGGAAGCTGCGCGCATCGACCTTGACGCCGACCTTGCCGAGCTTCTTTTCCACCACCTGTTCAATCGGCAGGCCGTGGCAATCCCAGCCCGGCACATAAGGCGCGTCGAAACCGCTGAGGGTTTTCGACTTGACGATGATGTCCTTGAGCACCTTGTTGACCGCGTGGCCAATATGAATGGTGCCATTGGCGTAGGGCGGGCCGTCGTGCAGGATGAAGCGGGGCCGCCCGGCGAATTCGGCGCGCTGGCGGGCATACAGGTCCAGTTCCTGCCAGTAGCGCAGCAGATCGGGCTCGCGCTTGGCAAGATCGGCCTTCATGGGGAAGGCGGTCTGGGGCAGGTTAAGAGTGTCTTTGTAATCGGCCACGGTGAACCTCGAAAAACCGGTGCTCAAACGCCCTGCCCGGGAACGGACAGGGTTGGGGAAAAAGGTGCGGCGGCATTGCGTATCAGGCCGCGAGCGCTGAACCAGGCCCGGGCCTGGTGTTCGTCACGCTGAATCTGCTGGCGCAGCGCGTCCAGGGACGCGAAGCGCTGTTCCGGGCGCAGGTAGTGCAGGAAATCAATCTTGACGTGCCGGCCATACAGATCGCCATGAAAGTCCAGCAGATGCACTTCAAGCTGTTCACGCACGCCCTGCACGGTCGGGCGACGGCCAACATTGGCAATGCCCGGCCAGGGCCGCAGACCGGGACCGCTCATCAGCACCGCGTAAACGCCATAGACCGGCGTGGCGCGGCGGTGCAGGTGAATGTTGGCGGTGGGAAAACCCAGGGTTCGGCCGCGCTCGTCGCCGTGCGCGACCCGTCCGCACATGTCATAGGGCCGGCCGAGCAGGCGCGTGGCCCAGTCCAGATCGCCCTGACTAAGCGCCTGACGGATCCGGGTACTGCTGACCCGCGTGCCCTCGACCTGATAGCTGTGGCTGTTGACCACGCTGAAGCCGTACCGCTGACCGGCGGCAAGCAACAGGGCGAAATCACCGGCGCGGCGATGACCAAAACGGAAGTCGTCGCCGATCACCAGATGGCGCACGCCAAGCTGCTGCACCAGCAGGTGCTCGATAAACGCCGGGGCCGGCAACGCGGCCAGGTGCTGGTCGAATTCCAGGCACAGCAGCCGTTCGATACCCAGTCCATCCAGAGCCAGCAGCTTTTCGCGCAGACGCATCAAGCGCGCCGGCGCAGCGTCAGGACCGGCGAAGTATTCCTGCGGCTGCGGCTCGAAGGTGATCACCAGGCGCGGTAGATGCAGGCGCTGCGCCGCTTCGTGCAGTTGCGCCAGGATGGCCTGATGACCGAGGTGGACGCCGTCGAAGTTGCCGATGGTGGCAACGCAGCCCCGGTGACGGGGACGCAGATTGTGTTGACCGCGGATGAATTCCATGCCGTTCAGAGTGCTCGCGACTTCATGAAGTGCGTGATTATACGGGGTGAACGCGATTTTTGGCGCGTTGCGAACGGATGCGCTGCGTGCCCTGCCCTCAGGGATGGGTGCGGAGCGGCAGCGCGGTCAGACGTGCTGCGCAATTGATGCGCGTTATCCCTCGGCGTATTCTGCTGAATTAAAATCCCCATTTCCACATAGCAGCATTAAAGACTCACCTGGTGCATATATACATTTTCAATAAACCATCCATTCACAAAACGCTGCAAAGGATCATCGACCATGACGCGCGAAGAAAAGATATTGAAGCATATTGATAAAAATGGCCTGGGCATTGAAATCGGCCCCAGTCACAATCCACTGGCGCCAAAAAGCGCCGGTTATCGCGTCCATATCATTGATCATATGAGCCGTGAGCAACTGATTGCCAAGTATGCACAACATGGCGTCGATCTCGACAGGATCGAGGACGTTGATTTCATATGGCACCAGGAACCTTACGCGGAACTCACCGGAAAGAACCGGTATTACGATTGGATTATCGCTTCGCATGTTATCGAGCACATGCCCGACCTGATTGGTTTTATCAATAACTGTGATGATGTGCTCAAGGAAGATGGTGTGCTATCGCTGGTCGTGCCTGATAAGCGCTATTGCTTTGATCACTACCGGCCAATAACAAGCTTGGCAACGATCGTGGATCATCATGTGCAGAAAGCGACTTATCATACGGCAGGCGCGGTAGCGGAATATTTTTTAAATGTGGTATCCCAATCGGGAGCCATTGCCTGGGATGCCCGGACCACGGGCAGCTATGCTTTTGTGCATTCGCTGGAAGATGCCATACGCGGCATGCAATCCGTATTGAATGATCATGCTTATCTGGATATCCATGCCTGGTGCTTTACACCCCACTCTTTCCGGCTCCTGATGCAGGATCTTTTTGCACTCGGACTCATCCAGCTCAAAGAAGTGGATTTCTACCCAACCGCAGGCTGTGAGTTTTATATGACGCTAAGCCGCAAGGGCAAGGGCAGCGGCAAATCGAGAATGGAACTGCTGGACAGCATAGAAACTGAAATCAAGGAAGGCTAAAGCCAGGCAAGCATCAGGAAGTTCGGCGCCATAACACGCTCCAGCTTTTTCCAGTCTGGAGCGGTTTTTTAGCCGAGCACCCCGATCATGAAAACCCGCTGTTCGCGGGTTTTCGGTATTGATCAGCCGCCCTTAACCCTCATGCGTAGCATGACTAGGCATGCAGCAAATGCCGGGGCCGGATGCCCACCGCCAGCACCGCCAGCACATAACTGCCACCACCCGCGACAATCAGCCACGTCAGATGCCACAGCCGCTGCCCACTGCTTGCGTGCAGCCACTGCTGCAGATCGCCGGCACCAAACCACAGCACCACGCCTAACAGCAGATTAGCCACGAACAGTTGCAGCAGAAAGCGCGGCCAACCACTGCGCGGTTGATAAATAGCGCGCCGCCGCAAATTGAAGAACAGCATGCCTGCATTCAGAAAGGCCGCCAGCGAGGTTGACAGCGCCAATCCAGCATGGGCCAGCGGCCAGATAAAAATCAGTGTCATCGCTGTATTGGCGCCCATGGCGATAATTCCATACTTGACCGGACTGCGCGTGTCCTTGCGGGCATAAAAACCCGGCGCCAACACCTTGATCAGCATGAAGGCCACCAGACCCAGGGCAAAGGCCATCAGGCTGCGCGTTGACATCGCCACATCATGGGCATCGAATTCCCCATACTGGAACAGCGCCGCCAGCATCGGCCCGGCCAGGATCACCAGCGCTACCGTAGCCGGCATGCCAATCAGCAAGGCCCAGCGCAAGGCCCAATCCAGGGTCTGCGAAAAATGCGCCGTCTCAGCGCTGGCGTGATGGCGTGACAGCTTGGGCAGAATCACCGTGCCCAGCGCCACCCCGAAAATCCCCAGTGGAAATTCCACCAGCCGATCGGAGTAATACAGCCAGCTCACGCTGCCCGAGACCAGGAACGAGGCCAGCAGAGTATCGATCAGCAGGTTGACCTGCGCCACCGAGGAGCCAAACACCGCCGGCAGCATCAGCTTGAGCACCTGCTGCACGCCAGCGCTGGCCCAGCCCCAACGCGGCCGTGGCAGCAGCTTGATCTGGCGCAGGAATGGAATCTGAAAGCCCAGTTGCACCACGCCGGCAATGAACACGCCCCAGGCCAGGCCCATCACCGGCTTTTCCATATGCGGCGCCAGCCATAGTGCGGCGGCGATCATGGTCAGATTGAGCAGCACCGGGGTCACGGCGGGAATGGCAAACCTGCCGCAACTGTTGAGCACGCCGCCGGCCAGCGCGGTCAGCGAGATGAACAGCAGATAGGGAAAGGTGATGCGCAGCATATCCACGGTGAGCTGATACTTGCCGGCATCGCTGCTGAAACCCGGCGCGAACAGCAGGATCAGCAGCGGCGCGGCCAGCACGCCGATTGCGGTGATCAGCAGCAGGATCGCGCCCAGGGTGCCGGTTACCTGATCGACCAGTTCACGCAATTCCGCCTGCTGGTGCTGGGTCTGGTATTCCGAGAACACCGGCACAAAAGCCTGCGAGAACGCGCCCTCGGCAAACAGGCGGCGCAGAAAATTGGGAATGCGAAAGGCAACAAAAAAGGCGTCGGTACCGGCGCCGGCGCCGAACAACTGCGCATACAGCATGTCGCGGATGAAACCGCTGACCCGCGACAGCGAGGTCATGGCACTGACAATGCCGGTGGATTTGAGAAGGGCCTTGCTCATGGTCGGATGCGATCCTGCGCCGCGCAATGGAAGCGCGGATGATAGCGGCACCTGCACGGCCTTGACATCCTCTCCGGCCCTGCCGATGCCAAGGCAGACTCTGCAGAACGGCGCTGGTCGCGCACCGGATCACGCATCCAGGATGCCATACTGCGGCACCTGGCGCGGGCGCTGTGCCTGTACTGTCCACGTTCCGACACGCGCGCGGGGATTGACAGAACCGGCATAACCCTTAATAGTACTCGTTTTTTCAGCGCCCGAATTCCTGTATCTTTTTATCCGGTTGTGTCGTTGAGGAGTAACTGACTTTGGCCAACACTGTTCAAGCGAAGAAGCGTGCCCGCCAGGCGGAAAACAATCGCCAGCATAATGCCAGCATGCGGTCCATGCTGCGCACCTACATCAAGCGGGTCATCAAGGCCATCCAGGCCGGCGACAAGGCCCAGGCCGAGAACGAATACCAGACTGCTGTGCCGGTGATCGACCGCATGGCGCGCAAGGGTTTGATTCACGTCAACAAAGCGGCCCGTCACAAGAGCCGCCTGACCCATCATATCCGCGGCATGCAGGCCTAAGCGCCGATCCCCTCTCCCTCCAGGAGAGGGAACCCGTTTCAACAACCGTCACGCTCGCGCAGCCAGTCGCGTAAGTGCGCCGCTGGCATCGGTCGGCCAAACAGAAAGCCCTGCGCCAGTTCGCAGCCGCACGCGACAAGAATCTGCTGCTGTTCATCACACTCCACGCCCTCGGCCAGCACCTGCAGGTCCAGATGGCGGGCCATCTGAATCATCGCATCCAGCAAATGCCGATCACGGTTATGCAGCGCCGCCTGCGCGACAAAGGCGCGATCGATCTTGAGCAGATCAAACGGGAACTTCTGTACATAGACCAGCGATGAATAGCCGGTGCCAAAATCGTCCAGCGCCAGACGCACACCGGCCGCTGCCAGACCCCGCAAGCGTCCCGCCACCCATTCCGGATCGCTCATGGCGATGGATTCGGTGATTTCCAGCTCCAGCAGCGCCGCCGGCAAGCCGGTTTCCATCAACACGCCTAGCACCTGCTGCTCCAGATCGGGCTGCTGAAACTGCACCGCCGAAACATTGACCGCAACCCGCAGCGGCGTTGCGCCGGGCCGATCCTGTTGCAGCGCACGGGCAAAGGCACAGGCGCTGCGCAGAATCCAATGACCCAGGGCGATGATGAAATGACTGTCCTCGGCCAGGGCAATGAACTGGCCCGGTGGCATGCGTCCGTGACGCGGATGCTGCCAGCGTACCAGGGCTTCAAGACCGATCGGCTGCCCGTCACCCAGCCTGATCTGCGGCTGGTATTCGAGGAAAAACTGGCCCTCGTCCAGCGCCATCGGCATCTGCTGCTGCAATTGCAGATCGGCGCGCAGCCGGGTGCTGTGACTCGGATCGCTGAAGCCGATTTGCCCCGGACCGCGCTGCTTGGCCTGCCGCATCGCCAGATCCGCCAGGGGCACCAGCAATTCGGGCTGCCTGCCATCCATCGGGGCGAAAGCGATGCCGGTGTTCAGTTGCACCCGCAGCGGTGCCGGCTGTTGCAGCAGTGGCCGCGCGCAGGCGTTTGCCAGCGTGGTAGCCAGTGTCAGCGCCGCCGCACGTTCGGTTCCGGGCAGCAGCAGCAGAAACTCGTCATCGCCATGCCGACCCAGCGCGCTGCCCGCGGGCTGATGCCGCTGCAGCAGATGAGCCAATTCGACAATCAACCGATCACCGACCGGATAGCCGTAGCTGTCGTTGATCTGGTCAAAGCGGTCGATATTAAGAAACAGCACGGTAAACCCGCCGCCATCGCTGGCCAGCCGCGCGCACCAGTCGGCCAGTTCGCGATGAATCGCGGTGCGATTGAGCAACCCGCTGAGTTCATCGTGGTAGGCGAGGAATTCGACCCGTTGCGCCTGGATTTTCAACTCAGTGACATCGCGAGTCGCGCCACGGATGCCGAGAATACGGCCCTCGACATCGCGGATCGGGACACCGCTCACCCGAAACCAGCAGCACTGACCATCGTCGAGCCAGCGCCGGTAGTCGAGGTCGCGAAACGGGGCACCCTCATCCAGCAGCCGCGACAGACAGGCATGTACCCTGGGCAGATCGTCCGGATGCAGGCGGGTGAGCAGCGGCTGGCCCAGCCAATGATCCACACTGCTGCGCAGGACCGGTGCGGCGCGCGATGATAACCAGGTGTAGCGACAGGCGGTATCCGCCTCCCAGATATATTCATCGAAGGCGGTGGTGACATCGCGAAAGCGCGCTTCGCTGCGCGCCAACTGACCATAGGCATCGACCACTTCCTCGTACACCGCCAGCAGTTCCGGAGAAAAGGTACCGGCAGCATCCGACACCGATAGCAGGCGCCGCTGGCGCACCCGCTCGCGAAACTGTTGCAGACTCTGGCGAAAACGCAGCCCGATCAGGTGCAGCCCCAGCAGCGCCAGCAGCAGCAGCAGCACGGTAAATAACAACTGGGGCAGTACCTGCTGGCCGATCAACCGCAGGAACTGCTCGCGGGTGATATTGGCCCAGACATGGCCGATGATCAGACCATCGCGCTGCACCGGATGGATGATCGCCAGCACCGGCGCGTTGCGGGTTTGTGAATAGCTCTCGTATTCCAGCGGTTCACCGGTCTGGTAAACCTGCCGCGCCGGCGAATCGGGGCGCAGATCGCGCAATCCCTCGGGACGTGGATCGGGACCATAGGCGACGATGGAGCGCAGCGCCTGGCTGTAAATGCCGCCGCCCATACCCGGAAATGCCGCCAGCAGAAAATCGATCCGGGGTTGCAGATGCGCGTGGGCCTGCTGCACGCGCGTAGCTATGGGCTGGCGCTCATCGGCAAGCAGCGCAAGCAGATCCGCGTGCAATTCCGCATCCAGCAGGCGGGTCAGGCTGCGTGCCTGCTGCAATTGACTGGCGCGCAGCACCTGCCAGCTCTGCCAGGACTGATACAGGGCACTGGCGATACCCGACAGCAGCACCACAGCCAGCATCAGCCAGCGCACCCGCGTCTCGAAACTTACGCCCGGCGCGGAGTGCGGCGACTGTTCATGGGCCTGCAGCGGGACAGGCTCGGATGCGGATAGGGCAGTGGGACGCTGCATGATGCGCCGCTATGCTTAGCGCGCGCTGCGATAACGTTCCTCGCCGGCGTAATAGGCCGGGAAGCCCACCGCTGCCTGCAGTTGGGTGAAATCCAGCCCCTGCGGCACCTGGCCCTGACGCAGGTGTTCCAGGGCGCTGCGCATGGCCTGGATGGCGACATTGAGCAACGTCAGTGGATAGACGGCAATCTTGTAGCCGATGGCTTCGAGTTGCGCCGGCGGCAGCAGCGGCGTTTTGCCAAATTCGATCATGTTGGCCATCTTCGGGCCGGGCACCGTAGCGCAATAGCGGCGCATGTCGGCTTCGCTCTCTGGCGCTTCGAGGAAGGTGATGTCAGCGCCGAGGGCCTGAAACGCCTGGCAGCGGGCGATGGCCTCGTCGAGACCGTCGGTGGTGCAGGCATCGGTGCGCGCCATGATCAGGATATCGGCGCCTTCGTCACGGGCATCGACCGCCGCGCGCAGGCGCAGCAACGCTTCGTCACGGGGCACGACCGCCTTGCCACGGGTGTGGCCGCAGCGCTTGGGCATCACCTGATCTTCGAGCATGATGCAGGCAAAGCCGGCGCGGGCGTAGCCCTGCACGGTGCGCTTGATATTGAGCGGATTGCCAAAGCCGGTGTCGCCATCGCCAATCAGCGGGATCGAGACCGCTGCGCAAAGATTGCGACCCTGATCGAGCAGTTCCCCATAGGAAATCAGGCCGGTATCCGGCAAACCAAGGCGGGCGGCGGATACGGCAAAGCCACTCATGAACGCGACCGGGAACCCGGCCTGTTCGACCAGTTGCGCGGATAGGGCGTCATGGCAGCCGGGCATGAGCAGCAGACCGGGTTGGGCAAGCAGGGTGCGCAGGCGATCAGCAGGCGTGGGCATGGAGAAGCCTTTCTGCGGGGTTGAAGTCGGCAAGGGGTGCGGTCCGGATCACGCACTGAGCAGACCATGATAATACCGAAAGATGTTACTGCCATACGCGCACTGCGAAAATCCTACGAAAATCCGGGATGCATGCCGTGGCTGGATTGGACCCCGTTCACCCCGGATAGGTGATGCTTTGATTATGGCGTGGGAGCGGACGCGAACCTGCGTTGGGGAAGATCACGAAACAAGCGGGGCGCTGTGTTCGTGATGGACGATGTGGGCGCCGGTGTCAGCTTGATGGCTGGTGCCGGCGACGAACTCCGCGCCGCAACTCATACAGGTATAGGCATGGACGCTGTAGAGCTGATGCACTTCATGCCAGGGCAAGGGAATCTGGCCACATTCGACAGGCGAACCCTCTTCGATATGCGGGCTCAGGCAGTTGGGGCAGCGTACAGCGGTTTCGGCACGGTGAACGGCTCGACGATCGACCTGCTCGCACAGATGCTTTAGATGCTGAATGTTCATGATTGCATGTCCTGATTGCCGCGCTCGGCCCTCTGGTCAAGCATCTTAATTATAGCAGACCGGGGCCAAAACTCTTTGGCATCAGCTGCGTACAGTGCAGTAGGGGCATTCGCTCAGGCCACGCTGACCAACCGCGCGCTTGAGCATTGTGCGCCATCTGCTGTGCATCAATCCGAACACTCTGGGCCAGTTCCTGCACTTCAGCCAGGCAGCCCGCCGTTAGCTCGCTAAAGCTCGAATATGCTCACCAAGACATTTGTAACCGAGCCGCTCCAACCCCAAGGCTTCCAATGCGGACAGGCCCACAGATTTTTGAGCCCCAAACTTCTGATTAAGCAACGCCGTTGTGCAGATCAGAAAGAACCACTGGTTAAGATCCAGCGGATTTGCAAATTCGCGTTTTCTGGTCGAGAAAATGCAGAATACATATAGGTCAGCACACCGCTTCGTCTCGGCTGAATAGGTATTTGTTTTTGTGTTTAAGGCTCGTTTGCAGGCGATATCAAAGCGGATGGAACTCAGAGCACGCTGTTCCCAGGATTGAAGATAGGCCGACGACTTGACCTCTATCTTGAGGCCCTCCCCGGCATCCAGATCGTAGGCATCCCACTCTACCCGTCCTCGATCAAGACAACCAAGGGCACTCGCTACGATGAATTCGGCAAGCACGCCACGCTGTGCATTCGATAAAAAGTCAGAGTAAGCCCAGCTCCAAAATGCATTCGGCTCGATCATTGCCATAGCCCGTAGTAGCGCGTAGGCCGGATAAGGCGCTGTGCGCCGCATCCGGCGTCTTGGATAATGCCGGATGCGCTTCGCTTATCCGGCCTACCCGACTGTCGGGCGGGATGCCACCATTCCAAACACCCGTTTCAATCCTTGTTGTATTGGATTGGGTATTCAAACATTCCGATATGACTCGGTTTTACCACTCTCATAGTT
>OFRV01000010.1_pt1 | contig 39953 bp, 27 predicted proteins | sample 1543231 | NCBI WGS metagenome assembly OFRV01 (sample SAMN05442499, study PRJEB24371) | freshwater metagenome | isolation source: Freshwater Lake | place: Canada: Niagara | collected 2013-08-21 | reverse complement strand
GGGGTCATGGTGGCAGCGGCAGTGGTGGACGAGGCGCGCGGCAGGGTCAGCAGCGGCAGATAGCAGGCGGCCAGCACCAGCAACGGCGTGACATGGCGCTGATAAGCGAAGCCGGCTGCATAAGGCGCGGCATAGGCGCCGACGAACAGCAGGAAAAACAGCGCTGGCTGCCAGTCTTCATCCCGGCGCAGCAGATGCCAGAGCGCCAGGCCCAGGGCCATGAAGAACAACACCCGCATCAGCACGATCCAGCCAGCACCGGCCAGCAACGTTGCCAGCGAATAATCCAGCGGGTCCGCACCCGGCTGTCCGTACTGGCGAAACGGCACCTTGCCCGGCTCCAGGAACAGCACCCACAGCTTGCGCAGGCTCAGTTCCAGGGCCTGTTGCGGGTTGTCGAGCATCCATTGCTTGCCAAGCTGGGCGAAGTAGTCGTGCCATTCCCATTCGCTTTTGAATTTGGGGAAATTGACCGTCCAGTCCGGCAGCTTGATGACCTCACCGCTGTTCAGTTGCACTTCGCGCGAGTCGATGATCCGGTCCAGATTGATTTCCGGATACATCTTGTAGGTGTAGGGATTCTGGCCGCGATAGAGATTTTCGCCGTTATAGGACGAGCCCAGCCGCACTTCACCGTGATAGGCATAGTTGACCGCGCCCCACCAGCCCAATCCAGCGATCAGCGGCAGGAACATCGCCACACGCAGCGCGCGCGGCATGCGGACCAGCCAGACCGGCGCGGCAATGGCGATCAGGCCAAACAGCACCAGCGAGGATTTGATGAAATACAGCGTGCAGCCCGACAGTGCCAACAGGATCAGAATGCCGTAGTCGAGGACCGAGAGCGCTGCCCGTAGCCGCTGCCGGGTCAGCACCACCGCCAGCAGCGTGAAATAGATCAGGAACAGATCGAGCAGCAGGCTTTCCTCATACTGAACGCTGATCGAGTGCTTGAGATATTGCGGCCCGAGCAGGGTCAGGGCGGTGATCAGCACCAGCGCCAGGCGGCGCAGGGGCAAGCCGCGCAGGGTCTGGAACAGCCAGAGCAGCGCCCCGCCCAGCAGTGCTTGAAAAACCAGAGTCTTGGTCAAGGCCAGCGCGCCCTGGCCGGTGCCGATCAGCCGCGCCAGTTCGGCATAGGCGAAGGGCAGCAGCGGCATGCGCCCGGCAACGCCGCAAAAGTCCAGGGCATAGGCCACACCGCAGGCTTCCAGCGACTGTTTCTCATACAACGCAGTGATGACCGGGCCGAAACCGTATTCCATCTTGAGAATGCTGCGCTCGTGCCAGTCGGCTTGATAAATCAGCACCAGTTTGATCAGCAGGCTGAGCAGGAGAACGCCCAGCAGCAAACCACGCAGCAGCGATTCACGTTCGCCCAGGCGCTGGGCGCGTTGCAGGAAAGAGTTGAGCGGTCCGGTCACGGCGTTGAGCTCGGGTGGCGGGAAGGAATGTGCGGGAATTATCGTCCTATTCGCGCTGGGCCGCATCCCGCACGGCGTTTAAATTTTCTCCTGCACCACCAGCAGGCGGTGTGCAGCATAGGCGAGCAGACTGCAGCCGGCGATGATGCTGGCCATCGGCAGCGTCGAGCCGTGCCCGGCCAGCCCGACCAGGGCGCTGGATAGGGTGGCCAGGGTGAATTGCAGGCTGCCGATCAGTGCTGAGGCACTGCCGGCGCGCGCGCCCTGTTCGGCCAGGGCATGGGCCATGGCATTGGGCGCGGTGAAGCCGAGGGTCACCAGATAGCCAAACAGCGGCAGCAGTAAGCCGTACAGGCCGCCGCCCGCGAGGGTCATGCCCAGCAGCGTCAGGCCGAGCAGTACGGTGGCGCGATTGGCGCGGCGCAGGAGGGTATCGGCGGAATGGCAGCGCAGCAGGCGGCGGTTGTATTGCGAACTGGCGATCAGGCCCAGCGCATTCAGTCCGAACAGCCAGCCATAGGCCTGTGGCGAGAGGCCGTACAGGTCGATGAAGACGTGCGGCGAGCCGGTGATATAGGCGAACATGCCGGCCTGGGCGAAGCCGCCGCTCAGGGTGTAGCCGAGAAAGCGTCGGTCGCGCAGCAACTGGCCATAGCTGCGCAGGGCTGTGCCGATGCTGGCGTTGGCGGTATGGGTCGCCGGGCGAGTTTCCGGCAGGTAGCGCCAACTGCTGAACAGGCAGGCCAGGCCGAATAGCGCCAGCACTACGAAGATCATGCGCCAGCCGCTCAGCAGCAGAATCCAGCCGCCGGCCAGCGGGGCGAGAATCGGCGCCAGGCCCATGACCAGCATCAGCAGCGAATAGACCCGCGCCGAGGTATGCACGTCGAAGCGATCGCGGACGATGGCCCGGGTGATGACGATGCCGGCGCAGCCGCCCAGTGCCTGGACGAAGCGCAGCGCGGTCAAGGTGGCCAGATCGGGAGCACAGGCACAGCCCAGCGAAGCGATGACATAGAGCGCCAGCCCGGCATAGAGCGGGGGTTTGCGTCCGTAGCGGTCGGCTAATGGACCGTGGATTGCCTGGCCGATGGCCAGACCGATGAAGAAGCTGGTCAGGGTGAACTGGGCGGCGTTGGGCGTGGCATGGAAGCTCGCGGCGATGGCCGGCAGGCCGGGCAGATACATGTCGATGGACATGGGCGCGAAGGCGGTCAGCGCGCCAAGCAGCAACAGCAGGGACAGCGGTGGCGTGTTCAGGAGCGGCTCCGCGATCGGTCAGGTGCTGCGGCGTGAGCGTGCCGGGGCAGTCAGGCCGTCCAGCGCCTGACGGATTGCTTCGGGGTCTTCGATGCGCCGCATCAGCTTGCCGATGTATTGCAATTGCCGCTTGCGCGCGCCGCGCTGCGTGGTTGCCTGGGCCATGCGCACTGCGGCCAGCAGCTCATCGGGCAGTGGTATTTGATTCAGGCGCGTGGCGCTGAGCTCGACCAGGCGCGCGCCCAGATCCTGCAGGGCGGTGGCGTCGCGTTTGCGCTGGCTTTTGCTGGGTGGTCGGGGTGTGTCGCTGTCGTCAAGATCGTCGTCAAGATCGTCGTCGAACGGCTCTTCCATCATCAGGCTTCTCCGCGCGGATCGTGGTATTCGGGCAGGGCAGGTGGGGGGTGCGCTCCAAGGCCGTCATGATACAACACGCTGCCTTAACGATCCGCCCACCATGGCCGGGGTTCGTGGCCGGCTGGCTTTTGCCGAATTATGCGCAACACCTCTCTATGGCTAAACAGTCGGCATGAAACTAAGCGCATGAGCAAAAAGCCAAGGCTTGACCTACAAAACGGCTTGGCGGATGTGGAAGCTGGACCCGTTGCCGATTCCCGCCGCCCTGGAAGTGATACAATGAAAATGTCCTGACACATCGGGTTGAACTGCAGCCGAATCGAACGCAAGCCGCGCTGTTCCGGCAATGCGTCGGAGCGGCGCGGTTCGCCTACAACTGGACGCTGGTCGAATGGCAACGGCAGTTCCAAGCGGGCGAAAAGCCGAACGAAGCGGCCTTGCGTCGCCAGTTCAACGCCATTAAGCCGGGCGAGTTCCCCTGGATTCTGTCCGGCGGGCGCGTGGTGGTGGACCGCTGGTTTCCTAGCAGCAAAACCGGTCATGCCTGCGGTGCCTTGGCGGACGCCATGCCGCTGAACATCCGTCAATGGACGTGCGTCCACTGCGGCGCGTAACACGACCGCGATGTCAATGCAGCTTTGAATCTCCAGGGCGTTGTGCTGGCTACCGCCAGTTGGGCGGGAAGTAACGCCTGTAGAGAGGAAGGTGCTGGCCGGAGACTTCTGCGAGACTTCGGCGTGAGCTCAGTCGAACGCTCAGTCGAGCCGCCGCAAGACCCCGGTGAAAACGGCCTCAATGAAGCAGGAAGTCAGCCGTGGAATAAAAAGTCATGGTTGATGCAACGGTCCACTTCAATCCCGGAGTGCGGCATGCGGAGCGAACAGCGTTTTATCCAGCATTTCCAAGGGGGCAATCACGGTGCCAAAATCAGCGAAAATCTGGTGGCTGCTGGGTAGTGTGGCTATGTTGCTGGCCGTGGCGATGGGTGCGTTCGGTGCGCATGCCCTGAAAGACCTGCTGCCTCCTGAGCGCATGGCGATTTACCAGACTGCGGTGAATTATCATATCTATCACGCGCTCGGCCTGCTGGCGATTGGTGCCCTGGCCTTGCGTATTCCGAATGCGGCGTGGCTGCGCACCGCCGGCGTGCTGATGGGCAGCGGTCTGCTGCTGTTTTCAGGTAGCCTGTATGCGCTGGCGCTGAGTGGTGCGCGCAGTCTGGGTGCTATCACCCCACTGGGTGGGGTGGCGTTCCTGCTGGCCTGGCTGGCGCTGGCCCTCGCGGTGATCCGCTCCGATAGTGCTTGAACTCAACGTCTCGGGCAGCGGGTGCCGCGCGGTGTGGCTACGATCGCGTCTGACATTCAAGATCCATGTTCCTGGAGTCCGTTTATGAAAAAAGACCTGGTATTGGGATTTGATGTCTACGGCACGCTCGTCGATCCGCTAGCGATGGCTGAGCCGTTGCGGGCGCTGGTTGGCGAGCAGGCTGAGTGCTTTGCCGACATGTGGCGCAGAAAGCAACTGGAATATGCCTTTCGCCGTGGCCTGATGCGCCGCTATATGAATTTCGACCTCTGCACCCAGCAGGCGCTGCGTTACACCCAGCAGGTGCTGTGCTGTGATCTGCCGGAATCCGATCAGGGCCGCCTGCTGGAGGCCTATCTGTATCTGCCGCTCTTTCCCGAGGTTGCCGCCAGTCTGCAGGCACTCGCTGCCCAGGGACATCGCCTGGTAGCGTTTACCAACGGGGTCGAAACCAGCATTCGCGCCCTGCTGGCGCATGCCGGGGTGCTGGCACAACTGGAAGACGTGGTCAGTGTCGATGATCTGCGCACCTTCAAGCCCGATCCAGCGGTTTATGCCTATCTGACGCAGCGCACCAATTGCGCGCCTGGCCAGACCTGGCTGGTATCGAGCAATGCCTGGGATGTGGTCGGTGCCAAGGCTGCTGGTCTGCGTGCGGTCTGGGTCCGGCGTCAGGCTACCGCTGTATTCGATCCTTGGGAAGTTGAGCCGGATGTGGTGGTCGGCAGTCTCGCTGAACTGGCGGACTGGCTGGCAGGCCGCCCGAACCAGGCAAGCTGTCTGAATTGAAACGCCACGACTGCTGCTGTCGCCAGCGCACTGGAAACAGGGGGATGTGCATGGACCGCAGTGCAGCACTCATCTATATTGGTTTCCATGATTTTGTGACAAATCGCCGTCTGGAGCGCTATTGACTGTGTCTATAAGCTCCCCATCTCCAGTGCGGGCTACCCGCATTTACCTGATAGCTCTTCTCATTGGTGTGACGGTCGGTGTCGTGGCGACGGCGTTCCGTCTGGCGCTGGAGGGGGGTATCGCCTGGCACAGTTGGGTGGTGAGCACGCTGAGCGCTGGCTCGGGCATGCCGGCGTGGCTGGTTTCGGTGCCGCTGAGCATGGCGCTGTTTGGTCTGGCGGCGTGGCTGGTCTATCGATGGGCGCCGGACGCCGGCGGCAGTGGCATTCCGGAAGTGGGCGCAGCGCTGCAGGGTGCGCGCACGGCACCTTATTGCGCGCGGCTACTGCCGGTCAAATTCATCGGTGGCGTGCTGGCCCTGGGCGCCGGTGGCGTGCTTGGTCGCGAGGGACCGACTGTGCATATCGGTGCGGCCCTGGGGCAGTGGCTGGGCGAGCGCGGGCGACTGTCGCTGCCGGAGTTGAAAATAGCCTTGGCGCTGGGTGCGGGCACCGGCCTGGCCGCAGCGTTCAACGCGCCGCTGGCCGGGGTGCTGTTTGTCTTCGAGGAACTGAGCGAGACCTGCGAGCGCAGTCTGGAACTGTTGTATGGGTTGCTGCTGGCCTGCGGTATCGGTGTGCTGGTCGAGAATGCCCTGCTGGGCAGCGGGCCGTTGCTGCCGCTGCCACAGTATCCGCAGGCACCGTTGCCGGAGTTGCTGCTGTTTGTGCTGCTCGGCGCCCTGCTCGGCCTGCTCGGCACGGTGTTCAACACGGCTCTGCTGAATATTCTGGATCTGGCCGAGGCCTGGCGGCGGCGCTTTGGCCTGTTGAGCGTGCCGCTGCTGGTCGGTGGCGGGCTGGGCCTGCTGCTGGTGGTCTGGCCGGATGTGGTCGGCGATGGCGAATCCCTGCTGCGGAGCCTGGCGATGCAGCCGGGACAGTGGCCGCTGGCCTTGTTGATGGCCCTGATGACCGTGCGCACCGTGACCCTGCTATTGAGTTATGGCGCCGGTACGCCCGGTGGGTTGTTCATGCCGCTGCTGGCGCTGGGCGCAGTGGCCGGTCTGGTGTTCGCCGCGCTGTTGCAGCGCATGGGGCTGACGCCGGCAACGCTTCCGGGCGTTTTTGCGGTTGCCGGAATGGCGGCGCTGCTGGTGGCGAGCCTGCGCGCGCCGCTCACTGCGCTGTTGCTGGTGACGGAACTGACCGGTAACTATGATCTGATGCCGGCGCTGCTGGCGGCCTGCGTACCGGCGTTGCTGGTGGCCTGGGCCTTGGGTGGTCAGCCGCTGTATCGGCAACTGCTGGCGCGCAGTCTCAATCGGGTGGATCTGCGTCCGCATGGTCCCGGTCTGCGCGAATACTGGCGGCTTGGTCCCTTGCAGCGGCGGCGCTGGTTGCTGGAACGAGCGCGGCACTGAGCGCCTGGGCATCGCCTACCTGATCCGCCAGAACCGTATCCGCGAGAACTGTATCGTTCACAGCGATCATGTCGCCCGTGGAGCCCGCGCCGATTATTGCCCGAGCGGCACGATGCAGTTGCCGCTGCTGAGCAAAGGATTGCGCGCGCCGGTCGTGGATACGGCGTTGTGCATCGGCTGTGGTGCCTGCGAAAATGCCCGCCCGGCCTAGCCGCATCGGGCGGTGTATTTCGAGGGCCTGCCGCGTCACGCGCAAGCCGAGCGGCAACGCCGTGCACGTTCCTTCTGATCCAGCGCCGGGCATGTCTGCCCGATGCGCGCGCCGCAGCAGATTTCCCGTTGGAGTACAAGACGATGGCCGTCCAATTTGATGCCGACCGGGTGAGCGCCGGCGCTGAGCTGTTGTGCCTGATCGATGGTTCGTCTTGGCTGCACCGCGCCTTTAATGCCCTGCCGCCGCTGAGTACCGCAGCCGGCGAGCCGACCGGGGCGCTGTATGGGGTGCTGAATATGCTGCGCCGCCTGCAGAGCGACTACCAGCCGCGCTATCTGGCGGTGGTGTTCGACGCGCCCGGCAAGACCTTCCGCCATGCCCAGTTTGCTGCGTACAAGGCCCACCGCCCACCGCTGGATCCGCAACTGCTGGCCCAGATCGCGCCGTTGCATGACTGCATCCGCGCCCTGGGCCTGCCACTGCTGCAGGTGGCGGGTGTCGAGGCCGATGACGTGATCGGTACCTTGACCCGGCAGGCCACGGCGCGCGGCTGGCCGGTGCTGATCGCCAGCGGCGACAAGGATCTGGCGCAACTGGTTGATGCACGGGTGCGCCTGCTGGACACGATGAAGAACACCGTGACCGATGTCGCCGCGGTCGAGGAGAAGTTTGGTGTGCCGCCGGCGCAGATCGTTGACTGGCTGGCGTTGGTGGGCGACAGCGCCGATAACATTCCCGGCGTGCCCGGTGTCGGTCCGAAAACGGCTGCCAAGTGGCTGCGCGAATACGGCTCGCTGGATGCGCTGGTGGCGCATGCGGCAGCGATCAGCGGCCAGATTGGGGTCAAGCTGCGCGCCCATCTGGAGCAGTTGCCCCTGTCCCGGCAACTGGCGACGCTCGATTGCCAAGTGGCTCTGCCGGTGACGCTGGATGATCTGCGCCCGGCCGTGCCCGACAGCGCCGCGCTGCGGGATCTTTATCAGCGCTACGAGTTCCGCTCCTGGCTGCGCGAACTGACCCCGGTCGAAGTCGCCGTGGACGCTGCTGCGCCCGTGGCGCCGGTTGCGGTTGCCAATGCGCCGGTTTATGAACTGGTGCTTGATCAGGCCGCGCTGGATCTTTGGCTGATGCGCCTGCGCGCGGCTGAGGAGTTCGCGTTCGATACTGAAACCACCAGCCTGAACTATCTGGACGCCAGGCTGGTTGGCGTATCCTTTGCCGTGCAGCCGGGCGCGGCTGCTTATGTGCCGCTGGCGCACGACTATCCCGGCGCGCCAGAACAGTTGAATCGTGAAGCGGTGCTGGAGCAGTTGCGGCCGCTGCTGGAAGATCCCCTGCGCGCCAAGCTCGGCCAGCATCTCAAGTATGATGCCCATGTGCTGGCCAATCATGGCATCACCCTGCGCGGCATGCGTCATGACACCCTGCTGCAATCCTATGTGCTCGATTCCACTGCCGCGCATGGTCTGGATGCGCTGGCGGAACGGCATTTGAACCTGCGCACCATTCATTTCGAGGATGTGGCCGGCAAGGGCGCCCGGCAACTGACCTTTAATCAGGTGCCGCTGGAACAGGCCGGACCCTATGCCGCCGAAGATGCCGAGGTGACTCTGCGCCTGCATCAGTGTCTGTGGCCCCGCCTGCAGGCCGAGCCGCGCCTGCGCCAGGTCTATGAGGAGCTGGAAATTCCGCTGATCCCCGTGCTGGCTGGTATGGAGCGGCGCGGTGTGCGGATCGATGCTGTGGCGCTGCGTCAGCAGAGTGCTGAACTGGCCCAGCGGCTGCACGAGTTGGAGCAGCAGGCCTACGCGCTGGCCGGCGAGCGTTTCAACCTCGGTTCGCCCAAGCAGTTGCAGACCGTACTGTTCGAACGCCTGGGCCTGCCCGCCAGCAAGAAGACCCCAACCGGTCAGGCCTCTACTGCTGAGGATGTGCTGCAGGAACTGGCCCTGGAGTATCCGCTGCCGCGCCTGATTCTCGAACACCGCACGCTGAGCAAGCTGAAATCGACCTATACCGATCGCCTGCCCGAGCAGATTCACCCGCGCACCGGGCGTGTTCACACCTCCTATCATCAGGCGGTGGCCAGTACCGGGCGGCTCTCATCCTCCGATCCCAATTTGCAGAACATCCCGATCCGCACTGCCGAAGGGCGACGCATCCGCCAGGCCTTCGTGCCCGAGCCGGGCTGGGTGATGCTCGCTGCCGACTATTCGCAGATTGAGCTGCGCATCATGGCTCATCTCTCCGGCGACGCAGGTCTGCTGCGGGCTTTTGCTACCGGGGCGGATGTGCATCGCGCCACGGCCGCCGAGGTGTTTGGTGTGGCCCTGGAGGCGGTGAGCAGCGAACAGCGGCGCAGCGCCAAGGCGATCAATTTCGGCCTGATCTACGGCATGTCGGCGTTTGGGCTGGCGCGGCAACTGGGCATCGACCGCAGCGCCGCCCAGGACTATGTCGAGCGCTATTTCACCCGTTATCCGGGGGTGAAAGCCTATATGGACGAGACCCGCTGCCAGGCCGCTGAACGGGGTTATGTGGAAACCGTGTTCGGGCGGCGCTTGTATCTGCCCGATATCAACGCCCGTAATCCGCAGCGCCGCCAGGCCGCCGAGCGTGCCGCGATCAATGCGCCCATGCAGGGCACCGCCGCCGATATCATCAAGCGGGCAATGCTCGCGGTGGAACGCTGGCTGTGTGCAAGCACGACGCCGGCCCGCATGCTGATGCAGGTTCATGACGAACTGGTGTTTGAAGTTGCCGCCGCTGCTGTAGACGAGGCGAGCGCACGCATCCGCACCCTGATGAGCGAGGCGGCGGAACTGCGCGTAGCGCTGGAGGTGGGGATCGGCACCGGCGCCAACTGGGATGAGGCGCATTGAGTATTGAGTTGAGTATTGAGTGGAGCGTTAAGCGGGCAGGGTGGCGATGGATACAGGCGCTGCATGTCCATGCCACGGGTGGCCTGGGTCTGGGTAGCGCGGTACAGGCGCTCGACTAGACTTTCTGGCAGGGCTGTGACAGCGCCGGGGTGCCGTCACCCTTGCTGAGGGAGTCTAAAAGGTGGTGGGCAAGAGCCAATGTTCCCTGCGCTTCTACGAGGAACTGAACGACTTTCTGCCGCTGGAGCGGCGCAAAGTGCGCTTTGGTCACGAATTCCAGCGGCAGGCCTCGATCAAGGATCTGATCGAGGCGCTGGGCGTGCCGCATACCGAGATTGAGCTGATTCTGGTCAATGACCGTTCGGTGGATTTTTCCTACAGGGTCCGCGATGGCGACCGGATCAGCGTCTACCCGATGTTCGAGGCGCTGGATATTGCCCCGCTGGTGCGAGTGCGGCCGCAGCCCCTGCGCGTCAGCCGCTTCATTCTGGATGTGCATCTGGGCAAGCTGGCGCGCTACCTGCGGCTGCTGGGCTTCGACACCCTCTACCGCAATGATTACGAGGATGCCGAACTGGCGCACCTGGCCAGCGAGCAGCGCCGCATCCTTCTCACCCGTGACCGTGATCTGCTCAAGCGCGCCGTGGTGACGCATGGCTGCTATGTGCGGGCTACCGATCCGCGGCGGCAGGTCGAGGAAGTGCTGGATCGGCTGGATCTGTACCGGGCGATTCGGCCATTCCTGCGCTGCCCGCGCTGCAACGGCCTGCTGGCGGGCGTGCCCAAGCAGCGGGTCTGGGAGCGTCTGCCGCTGCATACGCGGCATTGCATCGAGGTGTTCTGGGAGTGTGGTGAATGCCAGCAGCTTTACTGGGAAGGCAGTCATATACCGCGCATCCGCCAGTTTATTCAGGAATTATGCGACCGCGTGCCTGCCGGACCGTCTCCTGGACAAATCGGTGATATCGCGGAATGATGCCGCCGCCTGCTCAGCCATGCCCTGCCCTAAGCGCGATCGGGTCAAGTTCAACCTGTCAACTCTGCAAGGATTCCCCATGCGCCCGTCATTGTTTATTCCGTTGCTGCTGGCCTTGACTCTGCACGAGGTTCAGGCAGCACCGGCGCCCGCTGCACTGGAACCGATTCCCGACGGCCCGCCGACGGCGCGCGATGAGCGGGATACGCCAGTGCCCGAGGTGACCATCCGCCAGCGCGGCAGCCAGGGTTCGGTCGAGGAATATCGGATGGGCGGCGTGCTGTACATGGTCAAGGTCAACCCGGTCAAGGGTACGTCCTATTACCTGGTGGACAGTGACGGCGACGGCAGTCTGGAAACCCGCTACAGCGATCGGCAAAGCGGCCTGGCGATTCCGGCCTGGGTGCTGTTGCGCTGGTAAGGACGCGCCAGCACCCGCCGGTCGCTCAGTCGCAGCGCCGCTGCCAGTCGGCGGTTTCGCGCCGCAACTGGCGGCGGATCGCGGCCCGTTCCGAGGTTCTGGATTTCTCGTGAGCGCCGCCCTTGCGCAGGATCGACGCAGCAGCGACCGGATTGCGCCGGCTGCCGGGCGCGGTTTTCCCGATAAGCAATTTTTCCATGCTGTAAGCCTCCATTCAATCAGCCCTTAACGCAGACCACCTGCTTCAGGGTATGCACGATTTCCACTAGATCCGACTGCTGGGCCATGACCGCGTCGATATCCTTGTAGGCAGCAGGAATTTCATCCAGCACGCCACTGTCCTTGCGGCATTCCACGCCGGCGGTTTGGGCAATCAGATCCTGTTGGTCGAATTTCTTTTTCGCCTGACCGCGACTCATGCGCCGGCCCGCGCCATGCGAGCAGGAACAGAATGAATCCGCCTCACCCTTGCCGCGCACGATATAGGACTTGGCACCCATGCTGCCGGGAATAATGCCCAATTCACCGGCACCGGCACGAATCGCCCCCTTGCGGGTAATGAACAGCTCCTCGCCAAAATGTTGCTCGATGGCGACATAGTTATGGTGGCAATTGATCGCCTCCTTGGTCACGGTGAAGGGCGGCAATTGCCGGGCCAGCGCCTGCAGAATCAGGCGCAGCATTTCACGGCGATTGGTCATCGCATAATCCTGCGCCCAGTGCAGCGCTTCGACATAATCATCGAAATGCTGTGCGCCCTCGCGCAAATAGGCTAGATCGCGATCCGGCAGATTGGCCAGATGTTGTCCCATGTCCTTGCGCGCCAGTTCAATGAAATAGCGGCCGATGACATTGCCAATACCACGACTGCCGGAATGCAGCATCAGCCATACATCCTGCTGTTCATCCAGGCACAGTTCGATGAAATGATTACCGCCACCGAGCGTGCCGAGCTGTCGTGCCCAGGTCGTATCGGCATTGCGCTGCATTTTCAGCAGGCCCGGATGCTTCTTGACAATCCGCTCCAGGCCACCGGACAGGGCCCGCAGGGTCGAGGCCGGCGCGCCGTGTCCTTCGCTATGCATGTCAAAGCCTACCGGCACTGCTGCTTCAATCACCTGGCGCAGGGGGCGCAGGTTATCGGGTAACTGCCCGGCACGCAGGCTGAGGCGGGTGGCAACCATTCCACAGCCAATATCAACCCCGACTGCCGCCGGAATGATGGCGCCCTTGGTGGGAATCACGGCGCCGACCGTAGCGCCGATGCCGACATGGACATCGGGCATTGCCGCGACATGGTGATGAATGATCGGCAAACGCGCGACATGGCTCAGTTGTGTCAGAGCCTGCGGGTCGATATCGTCGGTGTAGATCTTGACCGGCAGACCGTCCGCCGGCTGAATGATGCGCTGAATCGGCATGGTAGAATCTCGCTTGCGCGGGGAGGGCGACTCCCCAGGAAAAAACCCCGGTTGACAGTTGTCAGCCGGGGTTTTGGCGCATCAGCGAGGACGCGAACTCGGAAGACAACCGCTGCCTTCCGCGAACGCCGGGAAGGCTTTTCAGCTTGGGTGCGTATTCGATGAATTCATGTTTAAGCCTCCCTGGAAAGCGCCGCCATGACAGATGCGACGGATATGATGAAAAGATGTTATTGATTATGCCGACCCGGGTTGTGGTTCGTCAATTAAATAATTCAGGCAACAGTCCCTGGCAGATTGTCGCTCAGGAATTGCGCCAGTTGCCCAACGCTGATCTCGGTGACATAGCCACCGTCCTGCATCAAGGCCTTTTCATAGGGCAGGCCGCGTGCTCCAAAAGCCTGCTCGATGGCAACGATCAATTGCATCAGATCGACTGATTCAAAGCCCAGATCCTCAATCAGTCGGGTGTCGGTATTGATCGGGTCCAGAAGTTCCATATCCCACTCCTGGATCATGTCATCCAGCAGCAGGCACAGGCGGGCGGTGATGTCGGCAAGGCTCAGGGGGTTGGTATGGGTCATTGTGGCAGCGTGAAGCGACGTGGATGGCGATAGAAGAAGGACGGCAGGGCTGGTGAATGGAAGGGCCCGGCGGTGGTCCTATTAAGGCGGACTGTAAGCAAGGATTTTGCCATGAGCAGCGGTCGAAACGGAAACGCTGCGTGGCGTCATCCCGGTGTTTATGCAGGTAAAGCGCGGATTGTTGTTATGATAGTAGCCCTGTTCGCGCCGCCGCGAATGTCTCCGCATCCGGTTCCTGATCAGCGCCCGATCCGTATTCAGCCAGATTTCAGATCACTTGCGGTATCCGGTTCGTGCTGTCAGGGCATGTCCACGCCGCTGGGCGCATCCCGGCCCTGAACTTGCAAAGGCTGTCGCATCATGGCGTTCACGTTCCTGCCATGCGTGCGGCGGCGCGCCGGCTTTCATTGCATTCATCGAGGTTAAAGCCCATGACACAGTGGCAACCCATGGTCAAGAAACTGGACGGTCCGCCGGCAGTATCGGTGGTCGGCGAGCGCGAGCGCCTGCGGCGGGGGCGGGCGCTGTTCCAGGAAGGGCGCTATGACGAGGCGCTGGGCGAATTCGAAACGCTGCGCGCCGAACAGCCGGCATCGGCCCAGGCTTGGCTGGGTATTGGCCTGGTGCGGCGCCGCCAGCAGCAGATGGACGAGGCGCTGGCCTGTTTCAGCGAGGCCTGCCGTCTGGACCCGCTGCTGCCCAAGGCCTATGTGCTGGAAGGTCAGGCGCTGCTTGAGCAGGGTCAGCTTGACCGGGCCATGCTGGCCTTTCAGAACGCGCTGAACCTGGATCCGAAGTCGGTGAAGGCGATGACCGGTTTCGGGCAAGTGCTGCGCCGCCAGCAGCGTTACGAAGAGGCGCTGACGCAGTTGCGCGCGGCGCTGCGTTATGACCCGCGCAAGGTGCAGCCGCGCTTGCTGATCGCCGAGATTTATCGTGAGCGCGGTGAAACGGCGGCGGCACTGAACGAATTGCGCCTGGTGCTGGAGATCGCGCCGGGCCATGTCCGCGCCGCGATCGTGCTGGCGCGCCTGCTGCTTGCGGCGGGTGAGCCGGATGCCGCGAGCGAGGTTTTGACCAACAGTCTGTCGCGGGTGGCCGAGGGCGATGCGGGCGCGGCGGCGCAGCTCGGGCGCGCGGCTCTGGAGCTGCAGTTATATGCGGTAGCCGAGGCGGCCCTGCGCACGGCGCTGCAGCACGATCCGGAGCGCATGAGCATTCGCCTGCGTCTGGTCGAGGCGCTGCTGGCCAGCGGTCAGTTGACCGAAGCCGAGCACCAGGCCGCCGAACTGCCGCAGAACAGCGCCATCGCGCCGCTGGTGCATAAACTGCTCGGTGATATCCACTACAAGCGCCAGCAGTTCCAGCTTGCGGTTGAGCAGTACCGCGCTACCGTGCTGCATCTGCCTGATCACGAGCAGATGCTCAGCGATCTGGAAAGTGAACTGGCCGCCGGCGGTGATTGGGAAGAACTGGCCGAGGAACTGCAGCCCTCGGTGGCTAGTCGGGTCGCTGCCGAAACCCGTCGCCTGCGTCAGGATCGCCGCCACCGTGAACCGCGCTAAAGCCCCCCGGAGCCGAGCGCTCGCATGAATCACCTGATCTACATCATCATGGACAGTTGTCGTTTCGATAGCTGCCAGCAGGCCCGGACCCCGAACCTCGACCGCCTCGGTGCAGTCGAGCGCCGCTACAGCTATGCGTCGTGGACCTCGCCGTCACACTACGCGATGCTGATGGGCATGATCCCGCATACCAGCCCGCGCGGTGTGTTCGCCTCCGAGGTGTACAAGGGCGAATTCAAGCGCTGGGTCGAGCGGCTCGGCATCGATGGCCTGTCGTTCAAGAGCTTCGTTCCGGAGCTGTCCCTGCCCAGGGTGCTCAGGAGTCATGGCTACGCGACCATCGCCCGCGTGTCCCTGCCGGTGCTGAATCCCTACACGCTGCTCAGCCGCGATTTCGACGATTACCGGCTCATGGACAACCACAACGACTTCGCCGGCATGGTCGCTGAAATCGCCTTTCCCGATGCGCGGCCGCGTTTCTACTTCCTGAATCTGGGCGAAACCCATTATCCCTACATGCTCAGCGGCGAGAATCTGCCGCACATCTCCGGGGTGCATGGCGTGCTCAAGCATCTCGACAGCGGCGCAGCGGCGCCCGATGCCGGCGAGCAGGTCTTCTTCCCGCCTGATGAAATGCAGCGTCTGCACCGCCAGCAGGTCAAGTGTGTCGAATATCTCGATGGCCTGCTCGGCGCGCTGTACGCAAAATGCCCGGCGAATACGCATTTCATCGTGACCGCCGATCATGGCGAGCTGTTCGGTGAGGAAGGCTATTTCGGCCACGGCCCGATCATGCATGAGAAGTGTTTCGAAGTGCCGTTTGTCGAGGGGCTGCGGCCGTGAGCACGGCGGCGGAAACGGATTCACGCGCGCCGCTGTTCATTCTGGCCCCGCCGCGTTCCTTCACCTCCCTGGTCAGCACCATGCTCGGCCAGCATCCGCGCCTGTACGGCTTTCCCGAGCTGAACCTGTTCATGGCCGGGACGATGGACGAGTTCTGGCGCGGCGCCGATCACGACGGTGGGCGCAAATCAACCTTCTGGCCGGTGATGCGCCATGGCCTGCTGCGCAGTGTGGCTCAGCTATATGCCGGTGAGCAGACCATCGACAGCATTGCCATGGCCTACCGCTGGATTCGCAGCCGCGCCCGGCAGAGCACCGCCGCGGTGTTCGCGGAACTGCTGGAGCGGATTGATCCGCTGATCGCAGTCGAGAAGAGTCCGGGCTATCTGCGCAAGCGGCAGTATCTGGATCGGATCGTGGAAGCATTCCCGCAGGCGCGCTTCATCCATCTGTTGCGCCATCCGCGCGGCCAGTGTGAATCCGTCCTGCAGGCGCGCGGCGGCAAGCTGATGCTGATGATGCTCAATGCCGTCGATACCGCGCCGGCGGTACCGGTGATCGAACCGCAGATCCTGTGGCATGACGCCAATCGGCTCATTTTGGAATTCCTGCAGGAGCTGCCGCCCGGGCAGTCGCTGCGGGTGCGTGGCGAGGATGTACTCGGTGATGCCGATACCGAGCTGGCGCGCATCTGTGCCTGGCTGGGCCTGCCCTGTGGCGCGCCGGAACTGGCGGCGATGAAGGCGCCCGAACAATCGCCCTATGCGCATGTCGGGCCGATCAATGCCCGGCTGGGCAATGACATCAATTTTCTCCTCGAACCGCGCCTGCGGCCGGCGCGCCTGCGCCATTACGACCTGGCCGAACCGCTGCCGTGGCGACCGGATGGCCAGCCGCTGCACCCGGCGGTGGTCGAGCTGGCCGCTGAACTGGGCTATCGCTAGCGGCGCCTTGAGAACATTTGGGAGTTTCGCATGAATCAGCAAGACGATATGGACAAGCGCCGCGCCCGCCTGCGGGTTTTGCGCGAACGCTATGAAACGCAGCCTGCGGCATCTGCCCTGCCCATGACCCCTGTGCCGATGGGCGAGGAGAACCGGAAGCCGGGTGCGGCCGGTGAGCGTTCCGGCGCCGGTCTGCTGCCGCGTCTGGCGGAAGCGCTGCTGAAAGCGGTGCCGGGCGATACGCTGATTCCGGGCACGCCGGTCGGCGAGCAGCGGTTGCGCCAGGTGCTGCGCCAGCTGGAACAGCGCGCCCAGACTGCGGCGGGTGCGGCCGGCGAACGCATTCAGCGCCTGCTCCGCTTCCTGACCCAGGATGTTCCCGGGGAGCCGATGGTGGCGGGGGTGAATGTGCGGCGCCTACAACAACTGCTGGAGCGGGCTCATGCGGCAGCGTCCGCGCCATCTGTGCCGATCGCGGTGGAAGCGCCGGCAGCGAGTCCCTTACCCGTCGCTGCTGCGCCGCTGCCCCTGACCGCAATGGTGGTCGCGCAGGATGAGATCGCCACGCTGGAGGAGAATCTGCGGCAGTTGCGGCAGATGACCGAGGTGTTGCAGGCCCGGCTGGACGCAGCCCGTCGCCAGATGGAGCAGGTAGCCTCGCCGAGCAGTCCGGTGCCGTCGCCGGCACCTCCAGTTCCGTCCGTGTCCACGTCGGTATCGGCGCCGGCAGCAGCATCGGCACCGGTGCACGCTGTTGAGGATGGCTGGTTTCTGGAGTTTCTCGAATAGCACGGGCGTCCGGCCTGCGGCAAGGCTGGATATGTAGCAGCATGCGCGAATCGCCCCTCCCGGAGATTGATGCGATGAATGACGGTGAAGTGAAACAGCGTCTCGACCGGTTGCGCGATCGGCGTCAGGTCCGTACCGCGCAGGATGCAACAGGCAAAGGCAATCGTCTCGGTCTGCGTGCCCTGCTGGCGGCGGCGGCGACTGCGCCCGCGCCGGAGCAGGCCGCCGAGAGTGGTGGCGGGCGCTTGCCCGGTGGTCTCGGTCCCATCGCCCATTTGTTGAAAAATCCCGACATTCGCTATGCCCTGCTGCAGTGGCTGCAGAATCAGGAAAGCGGCGGTGGGCGTGGCGCGGGCGGCGAGAATGCCTGGGGCCTGGAATTCGGCGCCGATGCGCTGCCCCGGGCCGAGGAACTGAGTACCTCCAGCACCCTGGAGGAGATCGCCCGCTACTATCAGCAATTGGAAAGCCGCGCCGACTGGCTGGAATCGGCCTTGGAGGAAACGCTGCTGGAACTGGACCGGGTCAGCCGTTTCAAGCTGGCGGCCAGCACGCCCGAGGATGCCGGTCAGCCACTGGCACCGCCGGTGGATCCGATGCCGTGAGCGATCGGTATGCCGGGCGCGGCGTGTTCACGCTGTTCGTGCTGAATCCCGCCGGACTGGATGATCCGGCCTTGGCGCTGGCGGGTTGTCGTGCTGGCGCGGTTGGGGTGCTGAATGCGGAAACCGGTCTGGCGGCGGATGCGCTGGGTATGGCCCTGCAGCAACTGGCCGCGACCGGTGCGCCATTTGGCCTGAAATGGGGCGGACCCGGTCGGCCGGCGTCATTCGATGCAGCCGATGCGGTGCGGCCCGACTGGCTGATTCTCGATGCCGGGCACCACGCCGATCGGCTGGCGGACTGGCAGGACTTTCGCGCCGGTGGTGGTCGCGTGCTGCTGGAATTGACGGCCTGGCGCGCGGACTGGGCGACGCTGGACGCACAACAGCTTGATGGCTGGTGGGTCAAGGGCCACGAGGCCGGCGGCGTGGTTGGCGAGGAAAGCAGCTTCGTGCTGCTGCAGCGGGTGCTGGAGTGCACCGGCTTGCCGGTCCATGTTCGCGGTGGCATCGGTCCGCATAACGCCGCGGCTTGTCAGGTAGGCGGTGCGGCCGGCGCGGTGCTGGATAGCGCTCTGCTGCTGTTGGCAGAATCGCCGCTGGCCGAGACCTTGCAGCCGTGGTTGCGCGGGCTGGATGGTACCGAGACCGTGCTGCTGGGTGCTGAGGAAAGCGGGCGCTTTATCCGGGTGCTGGAGCGGCCGGGTTTTGCCCCGGTGGCGGCGCTGCGCGCGCGTCTGGATGCGGAGCCCGCGTCGATGCTGGACAGTGCGAGCCTGCCGTTTGGCTGGCGGGAACCGCGAACGCGCGATCTGTTGCCGCTGGGGCAGGATCTGGCTTTCGCTGCGCCCTGGGCAGTGTGTTACCGCACGGTCGCCGGCGTGCTGCGGGCGCTGCGTCAGGCACTGCGCGCTGGTCCCCGCCAGGCGCTTCACGATGCGGCGCTGGCTGAGGATGCCCCGTTGGCGCGGGCGCATGGAACCCGCCTGCCGATCGTGCAGGGTGCGATGACCCGGGTCAGCGATCGCGCCGAGTTCGCTGAAGCGGTGGCTGCCGCTGGTGCGCTGCCGATGCTGGCGCTGGCGATGCTCAAGGGTGAGCGCTGCCGCGAACTGCTGGAGGAAACACGCCAGCGGCTCGGCGACCGGCCCTGGGGCGTGGGTATTCTCGGCTTTGTGCCGGCGGCGCTGCGCGAGGAGCAATTGGCAGCGATCCGCGCCGTGCGGCCGCCGCTGGCCTATATCGCCGGCGGTCGCCCGGAGCAGGCGCGGCAACTGGAAGCCGACGGCATCCAGACCTATCTGCATGTGCCGACCCCGACCCTGCTGCGGCTGTTCCTGGAGCAGGGTGCGCGCCGCTTCATCTTCGAGGGTCGCGAGTGCGGCGGGCACATCGGGCCGCTGAGCAGCTTTGTGCTCTGGGAATTGATGCTGGATGCGCTGCTCGACTGGGCGCGCGCACATCCTGGCGCATTGGCCGAAGTGGCGGTGCTGTTTGCCGGCGGCATTCACGATGCGCGTTCGGCAGCGATGGTCGCGACCCTGGCCGCGCCGCTGACCCGTTTGCAGGCGCAGATCGGCGTGCTGATGGGCACCGCCTACATGTTCACCGAGGAAGCGGTGCGCTGCGGGGCGATCCGTGCCGGGTTCCAGCGGGTGGCGCTGGAGTGCACGGCGACCGCGACCCTGACCACCGGCCCCGGCCATGCCAGCCGCTGCGCGATCACGCCCTTTGTTGCTGCCTTTCACGACACGCGCCGGCAGTTGCAGGCCGAGGGCGTCGCGGCGCGGCTGATGCGTGACCGGCTCGATGAGCTGACCTTGGGCCGGCTGCGGCTGGCGGCCAAGGGCCTGCTGCGCGCCGAGCCCGCGGGTGAATTGCGCTTGAGCACGCCGGAAGAACAGTTCAGCCAGGGCATGTACATGATCGGTCAGGTGGCGGCGCTGCACGAGCGGTCGCTGACGCTGGCCGAACTGCATGACAACGTGTCCACCGCTGCCCTCGACTGGCTGGCGCGCGCCGTCCCGACTGCCCAACCCGCGCCGGTCGGACAGCGTGGGCCGGCCGATATCGCCATCATCGGCATCGGTCTGTGGCTGCCGGGCGCGACCACGCCCCGCGACTACTGGCGCAATCTGGTCAATGGCGTGGAGGGCCTCAGCGACATTCCGCCTGAGCGCTGGGACTGGCGGCTGTACTACGACGCCGATCCTGCCGCCCGCGACCGCATTTACGCCAAGCGTGGCGGCTTCATCGCCGAGCAGCCCTTCGAGCCGATCCGTTATGGCTTGCCGCCGGTGGCGCTGAAGTCAATCGATCCGCTGCAACTGCTCAGTCTGGAGGTGGTGCGGCGAGCGCTCGACGATGCCGGTATCGAGGTGTCCGCCATCGACCGCGAGCGGGTCGCCGTGGTGCTCGGTGCCAGCGGTGGCATGGGCGAACTTGGGCTGGCATATGCCGCTCGCGCCGAATGGCCGCGCCTGGCGGGGCGGGTCGATGAGGCAACGCTGGCGCGGCTGCCGGAATGGACCGAGGATTCCTTTGCCGGACTGCTGCCGAATGTGGCCGCCGGCCGGGTCAGCAACCGCTTCGATTTCGGCGGCATCAACTGCGCGGTCGATGCTGCCTGCGCATCGTCGCTGGCTGCGGTGTATCAGGCAGTCAATGAGCTGCGGCTGGGTCATAGTGATCTGGCCATCGCCGGCGGCGTCGATACCATGCAGTCGCCGTTCATGTACCTGTGCTTTGCCAAGACCCGGGCCCTGTCGCCACAGGGCCGGCCGCGCACCTTCGACGAGCAGGCCGACGGCATCGCCATTGCTGAGGGCGTAGCGACCGTGGTGCTCAAGCGGCTCGATGACGCCGAGCGCGCTGGCGACCGCGTCTATGCCGTGATCAAGGGCATCGCCGGGTCCAGTGATGGTCGCGCCAAGGGCCTGACTGCGCCACGTCCGGCCGGGCAGTTGCGGGCCTTGCGCCGCGCCTATGCCGATGCCGGTTACTCGCCGGCCACGGTCGGGCTGTGGGAAGCGCACGGCACCGGCACCGTTGCCGGTGATCGCGCCGAACTGGAGACCGTGACCACCCTGCTGGGTGAAACCGGTGCTGCGCCGGCCAGTGCGGTGATCGGTTCGGTGAAGACTCTGATCGGCCATACCAAGGCCGCTGCCGGGGTTGCCGGGCTGATCAAGGCCGCGCTGGCGTTGCACCATCGGGTTCTGCCGCCACACTGTGGGGTCGAGCGGCCCTTGCCGCCGCTGCGCGCGCCGGCCAACCCGCTATCCATCAGCAGCGCGGCGCGCCCCTGGCTGCGCGCTGGCGATCGGCCACGCCGTGCCGGAGTCAGTGCCTTTGGCTTTGGCGGCACCAATTTTCACGCTGCTCTGGAAGAGTATGCCGATCCCGCCGGTGCTGAGCAGCGCGCGCCGATGCCGGACTGGCCGGTGGAACTGTTTGTCTGGCGGGCTGCCGATGTCGCCGGTCTGCTGACGCAGGTACAGGCTGTGCAGAATGCGCTGGCCGCAGGCGCGCAACCGCGTCTGCCGGAACTGGCAGCAGCTCTGGCGCGCGGGTTGCCGGTTCACGGTCAGACCCTGGCGATCGTCGCCGGCTCGCGGCCGGAACTGGAACGACGCCTTGCCGCAGCGCTGGCGCTCCTGAACGGGCAGGCTGCCGGCGATGCCGAAGGCGTCTACCTGCCTGATGCGCTTGCCGCCGACGGCACCGCGCCGCCGCTGGCGCTGCTGTTTCCCGGTCAGGGCAGCCAGTATCCCGACATGCTGCGCGAACTGGCGCTGGCGCTGCCGGAACTGGCGGCGGTGCTGGAGCGGGCCGATGTCGTGCTGCGCGCGGCCATTGCCGCCACTCAGGGCGATCAGGAGCGGCTGAGTGCGTTCATTTACCCGGCGCAGCGTTTCAGTCCGGAAACGGGGCAGACGGCGCGCGCCCGACTGACCCGCACCGAGATCGCCCAGCCCGCGCTGGGCGCGGTTGAAGCCGGTCTGTGGGCCTGGCTGCGGACCCTGAATATGCAGCCGGCGCGGGCGGCGGGGCATAGCTATGGCGAATATGTGGCGCTGCATGCCGCTGGGGTATTCGATCTGGATACGCTGCTGCGCCTGTCGGAAGCGCGCGGCCGTTTCATCGTCGAGGCTGCCGCCGGTGGCGAACTGGGCACCATGCTGGCGGCGCGGGCGGATGTGGAGTCGGTGAAGGCGGCGCTGGCGGGCGTGACCGGTGTCACCCTGGCCAATTACAACGCGCCGCAGCAACTGGTGCTGTCGGGATCGGCCGCCGCCATCGAGCAGGCCCGGCAGGCGCTGGCGGCGTGCGGGATTGCCGCTGTGCCGTTGCCGGTGGCGGCCGCGTTCCATTCGCCGATCGTCGAGCCGGCACGGGCGCGGCTGGCGGCCTTCATGGCTGAATTGCCGTTTCGCGCCCCGGCCTTCACCGTCCATGGCAACGCCGATACCGATGCCTATCCCCCGCAACCGGCGGCGATTCGCGCCCGGCTGGCTGCGCATCTCGCCGAAGCGGTGAATTTCACCGGCGAGATCGAAGCGATGCATGCCGCTGGCGCGCGACTGTTTCTTGAGATCGGGCCGCGTGATGTGCTGACCCGGCTCACCGGGCAGATTCTCGGCGCGCGGTCGCATCGGGCCGTGGCGATCGATGATCATGGCGGTGGTCTGAACGGCCTGTTGCAGGCGCTGGCGGCGCTGTTGAGCTGCGGCGTGCGCTTGAATCTGGAACCGCTGTTTGCCGACCGCGTGGCCGGGGCAATGCCATTGGCGCAGGTGCTGGAACCGGTCAATGCGGCGCCATTGCCCGCCTCTACCTGGCTGCTCAGTGGCGCGGGTGTGCGCCGGCCGGGCCAGGCCTATGCCCTGGGCGTCAAGCCGTCGCTGACCCTGGATGATCTGAAGCCCTTGCCTGCATCGCCAGCCCTGTTGACATCACCTCCGGCTCTGGCCATGACCGAGGGGCCTGGGCGGGAGCAAACGCCTTTATCGCCAGTGCCGCTCCCGCTGACAGAGGGGAGTGGTGTGTTGCCTTCACCTCTGACCGTGCCCGCGCCCGTAGCGGCGGGAAATCTGGAGAATCCAAGCATGAATGAGCAAGTGTCCGGCGCTTCCGCTGCCGGTAACCTTGACCCGGCACTGGCCGCCTATCAGGAGACCATGCGCCAGTTCCTGCAGGTGCAGGAGCGGGTGATGCTGGCCTATTTCGCCGGCAGTGGTGCGGCGGGCGCAAGCCTGTCGTCTGCACCCGCACCGGTATCCACGCCTGCACCTGTGAGCGTGCCCGCACCTGCACCTGTGAGCGTGCCCGCACCGGTTGCGGTGGCGCCCGCTGTAGCGGTGCCGCCTGCCATGGCCACGGAACCGCCGCCGGTTGCTGTCGCGCCCGTGCCGGTGCCCGCGCCTGCCGAACCGCTGAATCTGCAGGATCGCCTGTTGCACATTGCCAGTGAGCGCACCGGTTATCCGCCGGAACTGCTCGGTCTGGATCAGGACATCGAAGCGGATCTGGGCATCGACTCGATCAAGCGGGTGGAAATTCTCGGTCTGTTCCGCCGCTCGCTGCCCGAGCCGCTGCCGCAGCAGTTGCAGCCGCATATGGAGGAAATCGCCAGCCTGCCGACGTTTCGGCGCATTCTCGACGCGGTGAGCGCGCGGCTGGGGTCGACGCTGGATGCGCCTGCGCCGGGTGCTGCGGGCGTGGCTGGGGAGGGCGCGCGCCCTTTTGAATTAACCGGGATGGGTTCCGAAACGTGCGCCCCGCTGTCCCGGTTCACGATCAGGGCGCACGCTGAACCGCTGCCGGCGGTGCCGGCGCTGTTACCGTCTGGGCTGTATCTGCTGACGCCGGATGATCTGGGCGTCGCCGACGCGCTCAGCCGCAAGCTGCGTGGCGCGGGTGTGCAGCCGATGCTGGTGCCGGAGGAACTGCTCGATGATGTCGAGCGGCTGGCGCATTGGCTGGATGCACAGTGGCGTGGCGCGACCATCCGGGCCGTGCTGCATCTGCTGCCGCTGGGACGACTGCCGCTGGCGGATGATGCACCGCTGAGCGAATGGCGCGAGCGCATCGCCCGCGAGGTCAAGACCCTGTTCGCTCTACTGCGCCGGGTCGGTGGCGAGTTGCGTGAGGGTGGCCGCCTGCTGACGGTGAGTGGTCTGGGCGGTACGTTTGGCCGTGACGGAGCGCCTGCGGTTGCAGCCTTTGCCGGCGGTGCGGGCCTGACCGGGCTGGTGAAAACGCTCAATCTGGAATGGAACGCCGATCTCGATCGGCCCGGCTTCATCGGCAAGGCGCTGGATCTCGACCCTGGCGACGATCCCGAGCAACTGGCGGCGCAGGTGTTCGCGGAGCTGGCACTGCCCGGTGGTCGCCGCGAGGTCGGTTATCCCGGGGGGGTGCGGACCATTTTCCGCACCGTGCCCGCCTCGCTGTCGCCGCTGCCGGAGCCGTTGCGCCAGCCGGATGCTGATTGGGTGGTGCTGGCCACCGGTGGTGCGCGCGGCATCACCGCCGAGATCCTGCGCGAACTGGCGCGCTTTGGCGTGACGCTGGTGCTGCTTGGACGGACGCCGCTGCCGGAAGCCGAGCCGCCCGCGCTCCAGGCGTGCGCCGATGCCGTCGCGCTGCGTCGCCAGTTCATCGCCGAGTGCAGTGCTGCCGGACAGACGCCGCGCCCGGCGCAGATTGAGCGGCGCGTGCAGACCGTGCTGCGCGATCGCGAGATGCAGGCCAATCTGGCCGATCTGGCGGCACTGGGTGCGCGGGTCGATTACCGGGTGGTGGATGTGCGCGACGAGACGGCCATGGCGACGCTGTTCGAGGCGCTGTACCAGCAGCATGGGCGCATTGACGCGGTGCTGCACGGTGCCGGCGTGATCGAGGACGGCTGGCTGCTGGACAAATCCCGTGACAGCATCGACCGGGTGATCGATACCAAGGTGGACAGTGCCTTTCTGCTGGCTCGTTACCTGCGCCCGGAAACGTTGCAATTTCTGGCTCTGTTTACTTCGGTGGCGGGGCGCTTTGGCAATCGCGGTCAGGCCGATTACGCTACGGCCAATGAAATTCTCAGCCGGCTGGCCTGGCAACTGCGCCAGCGCTGGGCTGGACGGGTCAAGGTCGTGGCGATCCACTGGAGTCCCTGGGATCGCACCACGCATGGTGCCGGCATGGTCACGCCCGAGGTGCGCCGCCAGTTCGAGGCGCGCGGTGTGCATCTGGTGCAGGCGGCAGCCGGGCGGCAATTCCTGTTGAATGAACTGCGCTATGGACCGACCGATGCGGTGGAACTGGTGGCCGGTGCTTTCCCGTGGGAATACGAGGAAGCACGCTACAGCGCTCTCCCGGATGCGCGCCGTGATGCAGCGGTGATCGGTGCAGGGCCGTGGCCGCTGCTGTGGGGTGGCTGTTTAAGCCAGCAGGAAGCAGGCGTGTGGCGCTTCACCAAGACCGTTGATCTGATCAGTGATCCTGGTCTGGATCAGCACCGTCTGGACGGTGTGCCGGTGCTGCCGTTCGCGATGGCGATGGAATACATGGCCGAGGCTGTCGCGACTCTGTGCCCGGATGCCGCAATCGAAGTACGCGAGGTGCGGTTGCTGCGTGGCCTGTCTGTACGGGATGGTGCTGAACTGTCCTTGCAGCTCACCCTGCGCGAATCGGCGCAGATGCACGCCGACGGTGCGCGCGCGTTCGTCGCCGTGCTGGGCGATGCCGCGCAATCGGCGCGGCCGGCTTATCAGGCACTGGTGCTGGCCGGTCCGGCGCAGGGATTGCCTGCCGCTGAACGGCCGATGCTGGCCGGTCCGGCGCTGGCGATCGATGAGGTTTATCGGCGCTGGCTGTTTCATGGGCCGCTGTGGCAGACCGTGGTCGGGATTCACGGCCACGATACCAGCGGTCTGGTGGCGACGCTGCGCCCGAGCCGCGCCGCTGATTTTTATCCGCCGGCACAGGAAGGGCGCTGGTGCCTGGACCCGGCGCTGGTGGATGGCGCGTTTCAGGCGCTGATTGCCTGGAGTCGTCTGCATTGCGATGCAACGCCGCTGCCGAGTCGCCTCGGGCGCCTGCGTCGTTTTGGTGATGGACCGCTGCCGGAACGCCTGACGCTGTGGCTGCGCCTGCGCGCGGCGGCGGATGCCAGCCTGCACTGTGATTTTCAGTTCAGCGATGCCAGCGGGCAGGTCTGGATGATGATCGAGGATTTTGAATGCGCCGCCAGCACAGCATTGAATCGTCTCGGCGGCGGCTGGGCCGGTGGGTCGCGGGCGGGTTGAGGTTGAGAGTGCGATCCAGACAGCCCGGCTGTTTGCCGTGTAAAACCCGATCGTGAGCGGCTCTCCACGGCTTTTTCCTTCCCCTTTTCTGGCAGCGAACCATGAACGCGACCGCGAATAGCGACATCGCCATTGTTGGCATGGCCGCCCTGTTTGCCCGGGCTCCTGATCTGGCCGGCTACTGGTACAACATCCTCAACCGCGTCGATGCCATCGGCACGCCGCCGCCGGAATGGGGCGCCGAACGGCTGCTGGATCCCTCCAGCGAGGATCTGGCGCGCCTGTACACCTGCCACGGTGGCTTTCTTGGCGAGCTGTCGCGCTTCGATCCGCGCGCCTTCGGCATCATGCCGGTCTCGCTGACCGGCGGCGAACCGGATCAGTTTCATGCCCTTGAACTCGCCCAGCGCGCCCTGGCGGATGCCGGTCTGGGCGAGGGCGGCTATGCTCCGGAACGCACCGGCATCATCCTCGGCCACGGCATTCACCCCAACCGCGCCAGCGTCAACGGCGTGCAACACGGCGTGGTGCTCGACCAGACCGTAGCGCTGCTGCGGGGCCTGGTGCCGCATCTCGATGCCGCTGCCGCTGCCCAGATTCGCGCGCTGCTCAAGCAGGAACTGCTGCCGCTGGATACTGACGGCATTCCCGGTCTGGTGCCGAACATGATGACCGGGCGCATCGCCAACCGCCTCAACCTGATGGGGCCGAACTACATCCTCGACGCCGCCTGCGCTTCGTCGCTGATCGCCGTCGATGCGGCCATGAACGAGCTGCGCCGCGGCAATGCCGATCTGATGCTGGCCGGCGGTATCAACACATCGACCCCGCCGCTGGTGTACATGGTGTTCTGTCGCCTCGGCGCGCTATCACGCACCTCGCACATCCAGCCTTTCGCCGCCGGCGCCGATGGCACTCTGCTTGGCGAGGGGGGCGGTGTGCTGGTGCTCAAGCGTCTCGACGATGCCCTGCGCGCCGGCGATCGCATCTACGCGGTGCTGAAAGCCATCGGCCAGGCGTCGGATGGTCGCGCCAAAGGTTTAATGGCGCCGCGCCTGGAAGGTGAGGTGCTGGCCATGCGCCGCGCCTGGCAACAGGCCGGTCTCGATCCGGCCAGCGCTGGCCTGATCGAGGCGCACGGCACCGGTATTCCGCTTGGCGATCAGACCGAGATCGAAGCCCTGCGCCAGGTTCTGGGCGGGCGGCGCGGTGCGATCCCGGATGTGGCCCTGGGCTCGGTCAAGTCGATGATTGGCCACTGCATTCCGGCGGCCGGCGCGGCAGCGCTGATCAAGACCGCGCTGGCGCTGTATCACCGTCTGCTGCCGCCGACTCTGGCCGGGGAGGTCAATCCGCGCCTGGGCCTGGAACACAGCCGTCTGTATCTGAACACCGAGACTCGGCCCTGGATTCACGGTGGCCGTGTGCCGCGTCGCGCCGGGGTCAATGCCTTTGGTTTTGGCGGCATCAACACCCACGCCATTCTCGAGGAAGCGCCGGGCGCCGATCCGCAACCGCTGGCGGCGTTTCTTGGCCGGCGCTGGTGTCCGGGCAGCGAACTGCTGGTGTTCAGCCAGGCCGACCGGCCGGCGCTGCTGGCGCAGCTTGAGCACCTGCGCCAGCGGCTGGATCAGGAACCGGCGCTGGACCTGCACGCGCTGGCGGCGGAGCTGTGGCAGCAACGTGGCGCCGATGGCGAACGGCTGGCGCTGGTCGCCACCGATATCGCCGGGGTGCAAAAACGGCTGGCGCTGGCGCTGGACAAGCTGGCTGATCCGCGCCGCGAGCGCCTGCAGACTCGCGACGGCCTGTACTTCAACGCCCGGCCCGCGCCCGGTCGGGTGGCGCTGCTGTTCCCGGGCGAGAATTCGCAGTACCCGGACATGCTGCGAGCGCTGACCATCGAATTTACCGAGTTGCGCCGGGGCTTCGATTTCCTCGATGGTCTGTACAGCGGTGAACGCGATCAGGCCCCGAGTCAGGCGATCTTTCCGCCGCCGACCGGTCTGGATGCCGAAGCGCAGGCGGTCCTGCAGGCGCAACTGCGGGGCATGGAACTGGGTTCGGAAGCGGTATTCGCCGCCGATCGCGCCCTGTTTCAGTTGCTGTCGGCGCTGGGTATTCGCGCCGATGCCCTGCTTGGCCACAGCACCGGCGAGAATGCGGCGCTGGTCGCTTCGGGCATGCCGCAGATGGATGAGGCGGCGCTTGGCGCCAACATCCGCGCCATGAACGCTCTGTACCGGGGTCTGGAGGCCGATGGTGCGATTCCCGATGGTCAACTGCTGTCGGTCGGCGCCCTGCCGCTCGATGCCGCACGCGCGGTGCTGGCGGCCGATCCGCGCCTGCACCTGACCATGGATAACTGCGCCAATCAGTTCATCCTGTTCGGACCGCGCGAGGCCATCGTCCACGCCCATGAACAGCTCAAGCAGCAGGGTGGTTTTTGCAGCGTGCTGACCCTGGATCGCGGTTATCACACGCCGTTGATGGCACCGATGGCCGCAGCGTTCCGGCGCCTGTTCGAGGAGGTCGAGTTCGTCGCTTCTGCCACGCCCACGCTGTATTCCTGCGTCACGGCCACGCCGTTTCCGACCGCGCCCGCAGCGATCCGCGACACCGCTGCCGCGCAGTATCAGCAGCCGGTGCGCTTTCGTGAGAGCATCGAGAACCTGTATCGCGATGGCGTGCGCGTGTTCATCGAAGTCGGCCCGGAAAGCCATCTCAGCGCCTTTGTCCGCGATACTCTGCGTGGCCGGCCACATCTGGCAGTGGCTTGCGACGATCGTCGCCGCGGTGCGGGCGAGCAGTTGCGCTATCTGCTGGGTGCGCTGTTCGCCGAGGGCGTGCCGCTGGATTTGGACCTGCTCCATGCGGGTTGCCGGGTCGCGGATCATGCCCCGCCGGCGGCACCGTATCTGTCCACGGCCATCCCGCTGATCCAGCCCAGCGCGACTGTCATGGAGCATTTGCGGCATGTGCTGGGCGCATCCGCATCCGGGCAGCCGGCGGCCACGCCAGTTCAGCCACCAGCCCCGGTTGTGAGCGAGCCAGCGGCAGCGCCAGCCGTAGGCGAATCGGTGCCAACGCCAATGCTGCCTACCTCCAGATCTGCCGGCCAGGCCACGGCGCTTGCCGGGCATTTCGAACTGATGCGCGACTTTCTGGCGCAGCAGGAGCGGATCATGGCGGCCTGGCTGGAGCGCCGCCGCCGCTCATGAGTGAGCCTCCTGCCACTTATTATTCCGCGCCTGCGGCAGAAACCCCGCTGCGCTGGCGCCTGCGTCCCGGCATTGCCATCGATCCGCTTGCGCGCTCCGGTCGCTACCAAGCCCGCGATGCCGGCAGCGGCGAGCGTTTCGAACTGGGCGCGGAAGAGGTGTTCCTGTGCCAGGCGCTGGCCGGCAGCGGCAGCGTGGAGGCGATTCGGCAAGCGTTCAACGCGCGCTTTGGCCTGACGCTGAGCACCGCGCAGCTTGAGCAGTTCTATCAGGACATGGCGGCGCTGGGCTTGCTGGAAGCGCTGCCGGCGGTGTCCGTGCAGCCGCCAGTGCCGGAGCCTTCCCCGGAAAGCGACGGGATCGATGACGATGATCGTCCCGGCGACGCCTATCGCTGGGTGCTGGCCGATCCGCAGCGCACATTCAGTCGCTGGGCGCGGCGGCTGGCCTGGCTGCGGCATGGCATCTGGCTGCTGGGCGCCGGTGTGCCGCTGGCGCTGCTGGTGCTGCTGTATAAGCAGCCCGCCTATCAGTACGCCTTGCAGCGGCTGGCCGATCCCGGCTGGCATCTGCTGTTCAAGTTCCTGTTTGGCCTGCTAATCATCAACCTGTCCAGCAAGCTGCTGCAGGGCATCACCTGTGCCGGCTGCGGCGGGCGGGTCGATCAGTTTGGCCTGCGTCTCGCCTACGGGATCATGCCGCGCTTTTTCGTCGCCAAGCGCCTGCGCACGCTGCCGCGTCGCGGCCAGTTGTGGGTCACGGCGGCGGCGCTGCTCACCAAGCTGGCGCTGTTTGCCGGCGGCATTCTGCTCTGGCGGCTGACGCTGGAGGGTGGCGCTACGCTGGGCAGCTATGCCTTCGTGCTCGGCCATATGGCCCTGATCGCCTTCCTGTTCACCGCCAATCCGCTGTGGCGGGCCGATGGCTATGCCTGGCTGGCGATTGCCCTGGGCATGCCACGCCTGCGTGAGCGGGCGTTTCAGGTGCTCGGACTGTATCTGCGCGGGCGCCGGCCACCGGCGCGGCTGGCTGAGGCGGAACGCTATGCGCTGCTCGGCTATGCAGTCGCCAGCGTTACCTTTGTGCTGCTGCTGGCCGGACTGGTGCTGTTCGCGCTGGCCGTGCATCTGGAGGCGCGCTTTCAGGGCGTGGGTGTGCTGCTGTTCCTGCTGCTGCTGGCGCTGGTGGCGCGCTGGCTGCTGTACCGGCTGGTGCAGCGGTCGCCGGAACGGGCCATGCCCGCAGCATCAGCATCCGGCACGTCGCGCGCAACTCCGGCGGCGGCCCTGGAAAAGGCCCCAGCGGCTGCCGGCCCTGAACCGGTGCGGCGCTCCTGGCGGCGCTGGCTGCTGCTGGCGCTGCTGCTGGGCGTGGCCTGGCTGCCGTATCCCTACGAAGTGACCGGTGAGGTGACCCTGTTCCCGCGCGCCCGTGCCGAGGTACATGCGCTGCTGCCGGGCGTGGTTGAGCGGGTGCTGGCCGGTGAGAATCAGATCGTCACGTCCGGACAGGTGATCGCCGAACTGGGTACCTGGCAGCAGGACCATGATATTGCCGCGACCACGGCTGCCCTGGAGCGCCAGCAGGCCGAGCTGGCGCTGCTGCAGCATGGCGCCAAGGCCGAGGCGATCAGCGCTGCCCGCGAGCAGCGCGATATGGCGCAGGTGCGCGCCGGTCACAGCCGCAAGCTGCAGGAACTGCTGGCCCCGGTACACAAGACCGGCGTGGTCAAGGATCTGGAATATCAGGAGGCGGTGAAAACTGCCGATGTCGATCAGGCGGCGGTGGCGGTAGCGGCGGCCAATCTCGATCTGATCAAAAGTCCGCCGCTGCCGATGGAAGTGGCGGTGCAGCAGGCCGCACTCAAGCAGTTGCGCGAGCAACTGGCCTATTTGCACGATCAGCGCGAGCGCACCCGGCTGCGCGCGCCGATTGCCGGCACCGTGGCCACACCGCGCCTGGAATTCAAGACCGGCACTTTTCTCAAGGAAGGCGATCTGCTGGCGGTGGTCGAGGACAGCAGCGTGATGCAGGCCGAGATTCTCGCTCCGGAAAGCGATATCGGCACGGTCAGGGTAGGTGCGCCGGTGCGCCTGCGGGTGTGGGCCTGGCCACTGCGCGAGTTTGAAGGTCAGGTGGTGGCCATCGCGCCGGTGGTCGAGCTCAGCCCGAGCAATCCGTTCATGCGCGTGGTCCGGGTCGGCTTCGATATTCCCAACCCGGATGGCACGCTGAAATCGGCGATGAGCGGCTTTGCCAAGATCAGCGCCGGTGAGCAGCCCCTGATCGTTGCCTTCAGTCGGGCGCTGGTGCGTTTTGTGCGGCTGGAAGCCTGGTCCTGGCTGCCATGAACGCGGCGCGGGTGCTGCCGGTGATGCCGGTCCCTCAGTGCGTCGCATCCAGCCACAGACCGGGCCGGGCCTGGGCATCACGGGTCATATCCCAGTCGCCGGCGATCACCAGGCCATGCGGGGTGGCTTGCAGGATGCGCGGGTCGCCAGCGGCGGGCGAGTCGCAGCCGGGCGGGAATAGCCCCTGCCAGCTTTCACCGTCCACGCTTTTCCACAGCGGCGCGCTGGCGGTGGGCATGCCGGCCGGATCACGATACCGGCCGAGCGCCGCGTAGAGTGCTTCGCTGGTCGCGGCCAGCCGGGTGATGCGTGGGTTGCGTGCATCACCAAAGCCCGGCCCGTGACTCGACAGCGGTACCTGCAGGCCGAGCGGCGAGAAGCGCGGCGTGCCCATCACCAATTCCCAGCGGTCATCGGCCAGCACGCGGATGATCTCGGCGCCGGCATCGCCGGGCAGTGCGGCATCGGCCCGCGCGGCGCGGGTGCCCAGATAAAGTGCGTCCTTGAACACCACCAGGGTTGCGACGCGCGGGTTGCGGCTGTAGCGCAGTGCGCCCTCGCGCAGGACCTGTTCCCAGGCAAAGGGCGGCTGGCCACGGACCGTACTTTTCCAGAGCTGAAAGCCGTAATCCGGATTGCCGGTGGCGGCGTATAACTGGCCGTTGAACACCTGCAATCCATCCAGGGTCCGGTTATCGGCATCGCCAAAGCCGGGCGCGCTGGCTGGCTGCCAGTCGGGTTGACGCGGATCGCGACACATCCAGAGCGGGGCAGCCGTGCAGCCACGGTCATGGGCAGCGGCGACGCTGATCGCAAACACCTGCCCGGAGCAGCCACGCAGGGCGATGCACGGTCCCTGCGCGGTCGGACCGGGGTTGGGCTGTTCCTGAAAATGCGTGCCATCGCTGGAATGGAGCAGGGCAGGCGCCCGCAGGCCCAGGCGCAGCGCGTACAGCGTTGGCGTGGCCTGATCGGGGTCGGGCAGCACGGTCAGCGCCCGCCAGCCCAGTTCCAGCGCAACGCGCCGCCGCTGGCCATTCTGCTGCAGCCAGGGCGATTCGATCGGGCTGCTGTGCAGCTGTTCCCAGCCGGATTCGCGTAGGCGATGGCGCAACAGCAGCGCATGGCCAGAGTGCCCGGGATCGGCCGGGTAAGCGCTGATGCCCAGATACAGCCAGCCCTGAAACCAGGCGCTGGCCTGAATCCGGTAGCGGTGGGCACCGGGCAGCAGGTCGTCGGGAATCGGGTGGAAGGCGAGGGTAGACTGTACGGACATGCTGGGCGACCGGAAATGGAGGGTGGCGGAGGCAAGGGATTTTGGCGAATTATAGGCGAAATGGCCGGGCCGGCCGTGGGCGATTTATCGGACGATGGATGATTCATGGAGCAGGTGTCCTGGTGTATGGTGCGGATACCCGACGGCAGGCGCCGGGAGTCCCGGTCATGAATATCCCTGGGTTCCGCGGGAAACCACTTGACCCGTGATTCCGGGCGCCATTAGCTGGCGCCGCTGGCCCAGAGCCTTGGGCCGGCAAGCCTGGCAGCCGTTTTTCTCCCAGCACACAGGATCGACCATGACCAGCCACAGCCCACGCTCTCCGGCCCATAGTGCCGAAACCACACAACGCGCTTTCCTGCAACGCCTCGTCCAGTTCATCGAACAGCCCACCAGCGATGGCCGCCTGATTCCCGGCACCCGCCTCAGCGAAGAGCGCCTGCGCCAGTTCGTCCAGTTTCTGCGTCTGCGCGCCCAGGGTGATCAGCCCATGGCGCTGCGGATTCGCTGGATTCTCGGCCAGCTCGAAAACGCAGCGCCCGGCGAGCAGAAAGTGGCCGGTATCAGCCTCAACCAGTTGCAGCGCCTGTTGCGCTCCATTCCTGGCTATGCCGATTTCAGTATCGCCGCTCCGTCAACCGCGCAACCCGCAACACAACCCGATCGGCTCGCCGCACACTTGCCCGCCTTCGACGCTCGCCTGGCGACGCTCGGCGATGCTGTAAGCGAACTGCACGACAGTGCCCGGCAGCTTAATCAGCGTATCGAAGCCCTTGAACAGGCCATCACCGCCCTGCGTGATTGGCGCGCCACGCTCGAAAAACCCGCTGCCGATCCTGAAGCCCGCATCGCCCCACCAGCGCCGCGCGAACCCGACAGCGACGCCAGCGTCGAGGGCTGGTTCAGTGATTTTCTCGACTAAGCGCCGCGAGGTAGCACGATGAGCGATGCAATCCAGACCAACGCCCAGCCGCTCTTTATTCTCTGTTCCGGCCGCTCCTTCTCCTCGGTGGTCTGCGGCATGCTCGGCCAGCATCCTGAACTGTACGGATTGCCGGAAATGAATTTTTTCGTCGCCGACACGATCGGCGGCGCATTCGACTGGTTCCATCAGGCCGGCCCGGGCAACCACCATCGCCTCGACGGACTGGCCCGCGCCATCGCCCAGTTGCACAGCGGTGAACAAAGCGAAACCGCCCTGCAGCGCGCCTGGCAATGGCTGCATGCCCATGCCGATTTGCCCACAGCGCAACTGGCCCACGCCATCGCGCACCGGCTCCCGAACCGTGCCCTGGTTGAAAAAAGCCCCAGCAACAGCGTCGAAGCGGCCTGCCTCGACCGCCTGCGCGTCAGCTTTCCGCAAGCGCGCATCCTGCACCTGCTGCGGCACCCGCGCCCCACCGGGCAATCGGCCCACGAAGCGCACCGCGACCGTGCCAAGGGCCGTGCCCTGGTTGATGATGCCCGTCTGATTGAACGCAACTGGCTCAAGGTACAGGGCAACATCCTGCGCTTTACTGCCACCCTGCCGCCCGGTCAGGCCATGCGCCTGCGCGGCGAAGATCTGCTCGCCGATCCACCGCGCTACCTGCGTCAGATCTGTCAATGGCTCGGAATCCGCACCGATGACGACGCCATCACCGCCATGCTGCATCCCGAGGATTCGCCCTATGCGCGACCTATGCCTGCGTCGGTCCACCCAACGCCCGTAGCGGTAACAACCGCAAATATCTCGAAGATCCGCGCCTGCGGCTTTTCAAGCCGCGCCCGGTCAATCTCACCGATCCACTGGAGTGGATGAACGACGGTTCCGGCTTCAGTCCGGCGACCATTGCCCTGGCGCGCAGCCTTGGCTATCGGTAGGAGAGCGGTAGGGAAAAGCTGCAGGCCGGTTGGGCGCTGCCTCGTGAACTGGGCCGGGATCAGCGATACCCGAACTGCCGCGCCAGCGCGAGCGTCTCCGCCGTGAAGCCCGCGCCCAGCGGTGACCACTCCAGCGGTCCCGCCAGGGGTCCGGTGGCCGGCCAGCCGCGCCGCAGCCGTGGATCGTCAATGAAACCGGGATTGTTGCCGTAGGGCGCGCTCGGCGGTCCGGGCCGCGCATAGGGCGAATCCTCGGGATGCAGCATGGCGGTGATGGCGGCGGCATCGGTGCGGATTCCCAGCCACTCGGCAAGCTGCGCGAAATACAACTCCGGCTCGGCCAGCGCATCCTCACCGCGCAGGCGCATGAACTGAGCGGGCGGCAGGGTGGCGGTAAAGGCCAGGATGTGGCGGTGCACCTTCAGCCACTGCCGCTCCACCTGCTCGGCCAGCAGCAGCGCATGCTGTCCACTGCCACGGTCGGCCCGTTGCGCATGCACCTTGTACAGTGAGGCACAGTTGCCGCGTGGATGGCGCAGCAGGTGCAGAAAGCGCGCCTGGGGAAAGATTGCCCGCAGGCGCTGCAGATTATCCGGCTGGCCATGGGTCGGACTTTTATCGACCAGTTGTCGCGGTGCGACCCGCTCGGCTAGCGCGTGAAACAGCCGGCCCGTGCTCCAGTCCCGGCGCTGGCGCAGCCATGCCCACGCGGCCTGGGCGCTGTCCTCGCTTTGATCGCCTTGATACAGCTCGGCGATCACCCGCACCAGCCCATAGGCCAAGTAACGCTTGCCGCGTTCGCTGGCCCGATCGAGCAGTTCACCGACCGAATCGGCAAGGCCCAGATAAATTTCCGGCAGGTCGCACAGTTCCGGGTGCTGACCAATCGCGGTGCAGATGACCGAGGAAAAGGAGCGGCCCGGACAGAGAATGATCAGGGGGCGATAAACCTGGGCGGTCACTTCACAAAATCCAGAATCGTCACAGTGACTTCATCGCCAGGCTGACCGACATCGCGGTTGATCTGCGCGTGGCTCTTGTTGATCATCCTGGTGCGCACCGGTACGCCGGCGCGGGTCAGGGCATCGCGCAGGTTCTCGCTGAGCATCTGCGCCCGTGGCCGCGGCGTGTAGAACACCAGGAACGGCGGAATGCCCTTGCCGGGGGCGATATAGGTGATCGGCGAGGCCTCGCGCCAGGCGCGTTCGTCGTTGCCAAACGCGGTGATGTAGAAATTGGGCTGGTCGTGTTCGCGCATCAGGCGCGGAATGTCATAACCGGCCCCATCGAGCAGGATTACGCCCTTGATCAGGCTGAGATTCTGGCCGGTCGCTTTCAGGTAGCGGCTATCGGTGGCCACCAGTGCGGCCAGATGGGCACCGGCGGAATGGCCCATCAGATAGATACGGCCTGGATTGCCGCCGTAGCGCTTGATGTTCTGATTGACCCAGGCCAGGGCCTTGGCCACGTCCTGGACGTGGGCCGGATGCTTGACCGCCGGCGATAGCCGATAGTTGACGCTGACGAAGATATAGCCGGCGGCAACGAAGGCGCGCACCTTCTGCGCTGCAACGTTGGCGTTGGCCTTGTCGCCACGCTGCCAGCCGCCGCCATGCACCATGACGATGACCGGGTGATTCTGGCCGGTCGCAGGCGCGTACAGGTCGAGGCTGAGCAGATTGGGATCAACCCCGGGCAGGGTTGCATAGGGCAGGTTGAGGAAGCGGCGCACACCCGGCGCATCATCGAGAGCGGTCGCCCGTCCGCCGGCCCGCGCCATGCGCATCGGTCCGGAATCGGACCCCGTATAGCCGCCGGGGCCGCTGTCGGGCGCGCCATCGTCATCATCGGGGTCGCGGGTCGATGCAGAAGCCGGTAGCGCGTTCTGCTCCGGCGCGAAGTTCCGCATACCGCGTCCGCTGCTGTCAGCAGCATTGCCGGCATCGATCATGCCGGCACCGACATCGCGTCGCCGCGCGGGCGTGGCCGATCCGCTGTCTGCTGGCGTGGCAGCGGCCATGCGGGTCGCCGGTGCCGGGTTCTCCGTGCCGCGCCGCGTGTTCTGGCGCTGCTGCAGGTAGTCGCTGGCTTCCTGCAGGCTGACATAGCCGTCGCTGTCGCGGTCGGCGGCCTGGAACAGGCGCGGCCGGTTCAGTTCGCTCGGTGACAGCCGGCCATCGTTATCGCGGTCGAATTGCTGAAAGCGCTGCTGCACCGCCGGCGCGACCTTGGCGCCGGGCGGCGGCGTACTCTCATTGCAGGCGATCAGGCCCAGGCTAAGGCCGAGCGTCAGCATCAGCGGTAGCAGGCGGCCGGAAAGCGCGGATCGAAAGCGTGGGCGATGGCGGATCATGATGATGCTCTTCTGGTGAGTGGACCGCATGCGGCGGGCGCGGCCCGGGTGGTGCTTGAAGCTGACACAGCTTAGCGATAGCCGAACTGATGGGCCAGCGCCCGGGTGTTGGCGCTAAACCCCCCGGGTGCATCGCCGGGCCAGTCCAGCGCTCCATCCAATCGCTGCGGTGGAATCGGTCGCCTGGCGTAACGCGGGTTGCGCAAAAAATTGGGATCGTTGCCGAACAGTGCATTGGGCGGACCGATGCAGGCGTAGGGCGACTCTTCCGGGTGCAGCATGGCGGCGATGCAGGCGGCGGCGTTGCTGAGTCCCAGCCATTCGGCGATCTGGCCCAGATAGATCTCCGGTTCGCTTAATAACTGCTCGCCCTGGATGCGCATGCTCTGACTGGGTGGCAGCGTGGCGGTGAAAGCGACAATCGTGCGGTTGATGCGTAACCAGAGCTGTTCCGGCGAAGGTTCGGCGCCGCCGGGCACGGTATCCGGCTGAGCGCGGCTGCTCTTTTGCCGTAACTGGTGGATCGACTGGCAAGTGGCGCGCGGGTGGCGCACCAGATGCAGGATGCGCGCTTCGGGAAACGCGTGCCGCAAGCGCTGCAGGTGCACCGGATTCAGCGCGGTACTGGGGCTCTTGTCGATCAGAATGCGCGGCCCGATCCGGGCGGACAGATGTGCGAACAGATCGCGGGCGGTCCAGTGGCCATGCCGGTGCAGCCAGTCGCGTGCCTGTTCGATGCAGGCTACGCTCTGTTCGCCAAACTCGATCTGCGCCACCGCGCGCAACAGACCGTGCAGGCTTTGCGGACGGACGATGCGCAGCTTGCGCAGGATGCCGGCGAGCGTGTCGGCGATGAACGGGTTCAGCTCCGGCAGCCCATACAGCTCGGGATGCTGGCCGAGCATGGTGCTGACCAGCGAGGAATAGGAGCGCATGCAGGTGAGGATGAACAGCGGCGGCGCGGCCATCGGGTATTCCTCAGGCCCGGCGTTGCTGGCCGAGCCAGATTTCCAGGCCGCCATTGGGATTGTCCTGATACTGCCAGCCGTCCGCGCCCGGCTCGCGGCAGGCGACCCGTGGCCCGAAGGGATTGACCGTCCCGGCAAACAGGCCGTGTGGCGTTGAGACTAGGGTGCGCAGGCCGTAGTTGTAGGGATTGCCAAAGCCGTTGGTGGTCACCGGCAGCCAGTTATCACCATCGAAACTGCGGTACAGGTCGAAGCCGGATTGGCGCTCGATGATCTTCTCCAGGCCGATGCGGTCGACCGTGCGCCGGAACCAGGCCGGCCAGCGCTCGCGGTCGGCATAGGAGAGCATCCGGCTCCAGTCCAGCGTGCCCAGATACAGCCAGCCGTCGTGGGCGGCCATGCGCCAGAAGTAGCCGTTGAACAGGTTGTTAAAGCCGGGGCGGAAGCCGGATAGCGCCGGCTTGTAACCGTCGGCGGTGTCGCGCGGCGTGCCCACCAGCAGATCCCAGTGGCCATCGGCAGACAGGCGGATCAGTTCCGGCGCGGCAGGACCGACCTTGTGCACGCTGTCGATGCCGCCGCTCTGGATGCCGCTGCCGATGTAAAGCGCGTCCTTGAAGGCGGCCAGGCTGACCACGCCCTGATTGAGCGGGCCGCGCCCGGCGCCCTCGCGCAGCACGCATTCCCAGTCATAGGGCGGATTGCCGGTGGCACGGGTGCGCCAGAGTTGGAAGCCGCGCTTGAAATTGATGGTGCCGGCGTAGAGATGCTCGCCAAAGGCGGCCATTTCAAAAACGCCGGCATTGTCGGGATCGCCAAAGCCGGGGCTGTTGACCGGGGTCCAGTCGCCGCGAATCGGGTCGCGACTCTCGTAGATCACGGCGATATCGGCGGCGTTGGGACTGCCGCCGGCACGGCCGGTGGGCGCGGTGAACAGGCGGTCCTTGAACGGGGTCAGGGTGCGGATGGTGGTGGTGGGCAGTTCCAGCAAGCCTGGCTTGGAGACCGGCGCGAACTGTTCGCCATCGACGCTGCGCAGGATGTAGGCGCCCGGACCCTCGGCTGAGGCATAGGTGGAGACGTACAGCGCCGGCTCGGGATCGGATTCGCCCTGAAAGACCGCCATGCCGCGATAGCCCATGTCGCGGGGAATGGTTGTGCCCTTGCTGCCGGTGATCAGCGGCGAGCGGTAGATTTCGCGCCAGTCCGCAGTGTCCAGATCGTAGCGCCAGATCTGGGCGCGCATGTCCAGTTCATAAAGCTGATCAGGGCATTCCACCGGCCAGACCGCGAACTTGGTGGGGATTTTCGAGACCTTGAGCATGCACAGATTGGCACGGGTGGTGCCGACATAGATGGCACCCTTGTAGGCGATCATCGAGTGCGGGTAGGCGTTGTAGGGATCGCCAAAGCCGTGGGCGGCGATGCGCCGGAAATCGGTCGCCGCCAGCCCTGCCGGTGGACCGGGTTCAGAAGCTCGCCAGGAGCGAGGCGGGTTCGTGCTCGTGCTCGTGCTCATGCTCGTGCTCATGCTCGTGATCGCTGCCGTCGAAAAGGTGTTCAAAGGTGTTGGCAAGCCCGGTGCAGGTCGCCAGGAAGCGCAGGCTGGCATGGGCCAGGCGTCGTGGCCGGCTGAGCGGGAAGAAGTGCCCGGCCTGACGCACCAGATGCAGTTCATAGTGTGGACACAGCCGGCGCAGAGTGCGTGCGGTGG
>OFRV01000009.1_pt1 | contig 42456 bp, 37 predicted proteins | sample 1543231 | NCBI WGS metagenome assembly OFRV01 (sample SAMN05442499, study PRJEB24371) | freshwater metagenome | isolation source: Freshwater Lake | place: Canada: Niagara | collected 2013-08-21 | reverse complement strand
CGCTTGCGTGATCTGGCGACAGCACCGGCGGTGCTGCTGAACGACTGGGTAGCCGGGGGCGATCGGGCCCTGGCGACGCGCTTTTCTCAGGCTGAGCGCCTGGCGGATTATGAACGCCTGCTGGCGGAGGTGGACGATGATTGAGCTCTTGACACCGGATGCGGTGGGCGTCGAGCCGCTGCTGTCGGTGGTGGTGATCGGGCGCAATGAAGGCGAGCGCTTGACGCGCTGTCTGGAATCAGTGCGGGCCATGGCTGATATCGGCGGGCCGGTAGAACTGATTTATGTTGATTCCGCGTCCAGCGACGGCAGCCCCGGGCGGGCGGCGGCACTGGGCGCGCGCGTGATCACCGTGCGCCCGGAACGGCCCTCGGCGGCGCTGGGGCGCAATGCCGGCTGGCGGGCGGCGCGGGCGCCGTTCATCCTGTTCCTGGATGGCGATACGATTCTGCATCCGCGCTTCGTTGCCGATGCGCTGCCCGAACTGGCCAGGCCGGAGGTGGTGGTGGTCTGGGGCCATCGCCGTGAGATTCACCCGGAAGCCTCGCTGTATAACCGGGTACTGGATCTGGACTGGATCTATCCGCCCGGGCCAAGCGAATTCTGTGGTGGCGATGCGATCATGCGTCGCGCGGCGCTGGCCGCCGTGGACGGCTTTGATGCGACCCTGATCGCCGGTGAGGAGCCGGATCTGTGCCGGCGGCTGCGCGCCCGGGGTGGGGTCATTCTCCATGTCGACCGGCCGATGACCGGCCATGATCTGGCCATGGTCCAGTGGCGGCAATACTGGCGGCGGGCGGTGCGTGCCGGCCATGCCTATGCCGAGGTGGCGGCGCGCTTTCGCCACACCGACACGCCGCTGTGGGATCGCGAGGTGCGCCGTAACCGGATTCATGCTGGCGTGCTGCTGTTGAGCCTGTTGATTGGCGTGCTGGGTTTATTGCGCGGGGTGTGGCTGCTGCCGGTGCTGGCCATTGGCCTGTGGCTGGCGCTGACGTTGCGCACTGCCGGCAAGGTCGGCTGGAAAAGCCGCGATCCGTTGACCCGCGTCCTGTACGGCCTGCATTCGCATGTGCAGCAGATCCCGATCCTGGTTGGGCAACTGGGCTATGTCTGGGATCGCTGGCGCGGCCAGCGTCGCGGCCTGATCGAGTATAAGTGAGCGGAGGCGGGGGCAATGAGTGGCATGCTAAAGCAACTGCTGGTCGGTGCACTGACGCCGCTGGCGCGTGTAGCCGGAACGCTCGGTGAATCCGGACGTCGCCTGTGGGCGCATGCCCGCCTGCGCGCCAGCATCAGCGGCCCGGTCGATCCCTCGGTGGTGATCATGGGCGTGGCCGAGGTGCGCGGCAGTGGCCAGGTAACGCTGGGCCGCAACCTGTTCCTCTATCCGGGCCTGTATCTGGAGACGCAGGAGCAGGGGCGCATCGACATCGGCGATGACGTGGTAATGTCGCGCGGCGTGCATGTGGTGGCGTTCCAGCAGGTGAGCATCGGCGCCGGAACCATGATCGGTGAATATGCCAGCCTGCGCGATGCCAATCATCGCTTTGACGGCACCCAGGCCATTCGCCACGCCGGGCACAGCGCTACGCCGATCCGCCTTGGCCGCAATGTCTGGATTGGCCGCGGGGTGACCGTGCTGGCCGGGGTGAGCATTGGCGATGGCGCGGTGGTCGGTGCCAATGCCGTGGTGACCCGTGATGTCGCCGCCGGTGCAGTGGTGGCTGGCGTTCCGGCGCGGCCATTGCCCGGATCGACTGGCTGAACGGCGCTGGCGCTGCTCAGGGTTCCCGGTCATGGCCATTCTGGCGCTGATTCCCGGATTGCTGGCCGCCTATTTTGCGGTGGTACGCTCGCCGCAGTTTGCCTTTTTCAACGTCTACCTGCCGGCGCTGCTGCTGATCCCGGACTACTACCGCTGGATCGCACCCGGTCTGCCCGATCCGACCTCGAACCAGGCGGCGGCGCTGGCCATCTTCATCGTCTTCATCACCCGCGGTGCGCCCGGCTACCAGTTCACGCCCTTTGACCTGGTGGTGTATTGCCTGGCTGCGGTGATTTCCTATTCCGAGTATCGGGCGTCCGGCTACAACGATGCCCAAAACCTGATGTTCACCATGCTGACCTCGGTGGTCATCCCGTATGTGCTGGCCAAGAGTCTGGTCGAACCGCTGGGCGGACGGGTGGCCTTCGCCAAGAAGATTGTCATCTGCCTGTTCACCGTGGCCATCATCTGCCTGTATGAATCGCGCTTTGGCGTCAATCCCTGGCAGAAGATCATCGGGCCGTTCTTCTCCGGGCAGGGCCTGGGCTGGATCATCACCTTCCGCTGGGGGCTGGCGCGCTGCGCCGGTCCTTATGGCCACGCCATTCTGGCTGGGGTGATGATGGTGTCCGGTTACCGTATCCAGCGCTGGCTGCACTGGAGCGGTGCCTGGACCCGGCAGCGCCATCCGCTGTTCAAGTGGCTGCCCTGGCCGAAGCTGACCGAGGCGGAGATGTATACCCTGGGCATGTTTGGCGGGGCGCTGATCACCCTGGTCAAGGGGCCGTGGCTGGCCGGTATCATTGCGGCGGTGGTGGTGTTCATCGGGCGGATGCGCAACCGCTGGATCGGCGTTGGCATCCTGCTGGTGTTTATCTTTGGCATCTGCCTGCCCGGATTCATCGCTTTCCTGCAATGGGCTGGCGTTGGCCGCGAGAACGCCAAGACCGAAAATCAGGAAACTGCCGCCTATCGTCTGGAGCTGATTACCAATTACACCGACATCGCCGCCAAGGAGGCAACCTGGGGCTGGGGGCTGATCAAGTGGCCGAAGGTGCCGGGTCAGGAATCAATCGATAACTATTACCTGCTGCTGTTCCTGCAGCACGGCAAGATCGCCCTGACCCTGTATCTGATCATCCTGATCGGCATGACCGCGCGACTGATCCGTCATGCCATGCAGCGACCGAATCCGGAGCCGCTCGGCAGTTCGCTGGCCTTCTCCCTGGCCGGGGTCTACGTCTGCTATATCATCTCCGTGGCGACGGTGTACATGGGCAATCAGACCGTGGCGCTGCTGTTCCTGATCACCGGCTGGGCGGAAAGCTACATGCGCATTGGGCAGGAGCAGACCATGGGCACGGTCACGGCGCCGGCGGCACCACCACCGTTGTACCGGTTCCGGCGGATATTGACCTGAGGCCCAGCATGTCCAGCAGCACCGGCCGCACCCGCTCGCTCAGCACGGCGTAACCTGCAGCGTTCAGGTGCAGGCCATCGCGGTAGAACTCCGGGCGTGGCTGGCCAGCGGCGTTCAGCAGGGGGCTGGCGACATCGATGAAGCGCAGGCCCGGTGTGGTCTCGCAATAGGCGCGCAATTGCCGGTTGGCCTCGGCCTGCGAACTCAGGCGCTGCATGTAATAGGGCGAAGGCTTGATCGCCAGCAACACAATCGGCAATGCCGGGTCGTGCTGGCGCAGGCGCGCGACCAGTTGCTGGAAGCGTTCCAGCACCGTGCCTGGGCGCGACCAGCGTGAGCCCAGATCGTTCTCGCCAGCGTAGACCACCACCAGGCGTGGCCGGTAAGGCGTGATGATGCGCTCGGCATAATGCACCACATCGCGCAGCCACGCGCCGCCAAAACCGCGATTGAGCACCGGTACCGGGGCCATGTCTGCGGCCAGCGTGTCCCAGAAGCGGATGCTGGAACTGCCCACGAAGACCACCTGACCGGGCGCGGGCGGTTGCTGACGATCCTGGTTTTCAAAAGCGACGATGGCCGGTTCCCAGTCATCCGCCGGCCGCAATAGCAGCAAGGCGCCTAGGCTCAGCACTGCAATGAGTATTGCCAGCGCCAACCAGCGCCAGCGTGGCGGAATAGGCCGGATCAACGGGTTCACGCGTTGGGTTTCCTGTGTGGACGGGCCGGGTGCCGGCGATAGCAGAGGCGCCGCTGCGGATGGGGGGAATAATGTGGTTTTTTCATCCTGTCGATAGGCCGGACTTGTTACAATGGCGCCAGGCGACACAAGATACGCCACCTTTTCGCTGCCGACCTCTGGAATCGCGATTGTATGTCCAAGTCCGCCTCCGCGCCGCGCTTTACCGCTATCGACGAAACCCGTGCCCTGGCGATCATCTCGATGATGATCATGCACTTTGGGCCGGGTGTTTTTCAACGCCTCCCCGCTCTAGCTCCGCTGGCGGAGCCGGTGCTGTTCTGGGGGCGTTTCGCAACTACCACCTTCATTCTGGTCTTTGGCGTCACGGTTGGGTTCGTATACTACGAACGTTTCCAGGGACCGAGCCGACCCCAGGTGCTTAAGGCGGTGCATGCACGTTCACGGCTGCTGGTGCTGTGCGCGCTGCTGATCTGTGCGCCGACCTATATCAATCTGGCCCTGACGGGCGATTTTAACGGCAGCCGCTGGCTGTTCAGTACCTACAGCATTCTCAACTACTATGCGCTGGCGCTGCTGTCGGTGCCGCTGTGGTTGCGCGCCCTGGGTACGACGCCGCTGCGCAATGCTCTGTTGCTGGGCGCGGCGCACTGGGCGCTGGCGCTGGCGTGGCTGCCCCTCTGGCCGATTGATCCGGCGCTTGGCGTCCAGGAATACCTGCGTCTGAACCTGCTATCGGGACCATATGCCTATCTGCAGCTGTCGGGCAGCGCCATCATGGCGATTCCGGTTGGTATCGCGCTGCGTCAGGCCGTGCGCGCGGGCCAGGAACGGGCCTTCGTCAAGCGCCTGCTGCCGGTGGCGCTGGGTCTGACTGCCGCCGGTTGCGCGCTGGGGCTGATCAGTGGCGAACTGAGCCTGCATGTGATCGTTGCTGGTACCGCCAAGGCACCGCCGCGAGTCTGGTACTGGCTGTTTTTCGCCGGTCCGGGTTTGCTGATGCTGAGTGGCTTTATTCTGCTGGGCCTGCATCTGGGCGCGCGTGAGAAGAAAGTGACCTATTTGCTAGCGCTGTTTGGTCAGGCCTCCCTGCCGATCTATACCGCGCACAGTTTTGTGCTGCCGGCACTGAATTGGCTGGATTACTGGGTGGTCATCGAGGGTATCGGGCGGATCGCGCTGCCGTTTGTTCTGTTTGCTGTTTATTGCGGTATCGTCATGGATTATTACCATCGTAAGGGATTGCGGCCGCGATCCGCACCGCGCGCCGCCTGATTCGCGCGGGATTTATTTGTACCCGTGTGGGAAGACATCATGATAATAGGTAGGGAAATAGGAGAGGGTGTATGCCAATCCACCATGTTCTTGTAGTAGACGACTCCAAGTCTGCGCGGTTGATGCTACGCAAGATGTTGCAGGGATTCGGCATCACTGTCGATACGGTCGAGTCAGCTGAAGAAGCCTTGGAATATCTGCGCGGCCAGCGTCCCGATGGCATTTTCATGGATCACACCATGCCTGGCATGGATGGCTTGACCGCGCTAGCGCGCATCAAGGCGGATGCGAAGCTTGCGGCGATTCCGGTGGCCATGTACACCTCCAAGGAAGAACCCGCCTACCTGAATCACGCCCTGGAGACCGGTGCCGTGGGGGTGCTGGTCAAGCCGGCAATGCCTGATGTGCTCGGCGCAATTCTGGAAACGATGCGCACGACTGTCGTGGTCGCGAAAGCGCCGCCGTCACCAGAACCGCTTGACATGGCGGTTACGGCTGAATGGGTTAGCAAGCTGGCGCTGGAAAAGGCTGAACAGGTGTTTTATGACTCGATCGAGTCGCAGGTGCTGCCGCTGATCAATGATGTTGTCGTCAAGGTGCGCAGCGAGTTCGAAAATCAGCAGGGAGAGCGCATCGCGCCCCTGGTGCAGCAGATTTGCGAGGCGCGGCTGGCGGCCTGGTCGCCGCCAGCACCGGCACCGGCACCTGTTGATATGGTGGCCCTGCGCGCTGAGCTGGCCCCCTGGCTGGAGCACCGGCTGGATCAGCAGTTGGAAAAACACCTGGCAGAGCAGCCGGCCGCAGTGCAGGGCTTCAGCCGTGACGAGTGCGAAGCGCTGGCCCACACGGTGGCGGTGCAGGTGTGCCAGGCGCAGTTGCACGAGCTGTCCGAGCGGCTGGTGCGGCAGTTGAGCCAGCGTTTTGGCGAGGCCATGCACAAGGCGATGGAAACGGTCCGTACCGTGGCCAGTGATGTCGCCCAGGACACCGTGCGCCAGCAGGCCGCCAGCGCGCTGGCGGAGCGCCAGGCCGGTGCTAGCGAAGAACTGCGCGTGAGCAGCGACCAGACCGAGCAGGCGATTCAGCAGTTTTGGGTGACCGCGCGGCACGAGCTGCAGCGACGCATTTATCTGGCTGCCGGTGCTGCGGCGGCGATTGGCGTGGTATCCGCAGTGCTGATGTACGCGCTGCGCTGATGCTGGCTGTTGGAGTGCTGCGGGCGTCTGTATGGCGCAACCCCAAGAAATCGAAAACAAACGAACGGAATCCCGGATATGTCGGACATTTTCTATCTGGTCATCGGCGCGACCGCCGGGCTGGCGGTCGGCGCTATCCTGGTTTACATGTTGCCGTATCGTGCGTTGCGGCATGCCCATGCGCGCACGCAGAATGAGCTAGCGGAGCAGGAAGCCAAGACCCATGAATTGCAGGGTGTGATGCTGGAGGAGCAATCGCGGACCTACCAGAATCGTCAGTCGCTGCTCACGCGGCAGAAGCGCGCCGAAGATGAATTGAACGAGTTGCGCCAGCAATACGCGGCCTTGGAGCGGCAGCACAGCGATCTGAAGGCGCAGAACGAGCAGCACCAGCAGGTATCTCAGCGCGACATTGCCCAGTTTCGCGAAGCCTTTGCCCGCCTGGAGCAGGAAAAGGTGGCGCTGCAGGATCGCTTTGCCCGTGACAGTATGCGTTGGGATCAGGAGCGCCAGGGCATGCAAATGCGCATGGGGCAGCTTGAGGAGCAGGCGGCTTCGCTGCAGCAGGACAAGATCGGGCTCAATGCCCGTCTGGAGCAGCACCAGGAAAACTGGGAGCGCGAGCGGCTGGCGATGCAGATTCAGATGAATACCCTGGAAGACAATCTGACGCTGCAAAAGGCGCGTGCCGGTCATACCCTGCCGCCGGATAGTGCGCGTCTGGTGGAACAGTTGCGCAAGGAAGCCGCAGATGATCTGGCGCACCAGCAGCGGATCTGGGATGAAGAACGTCAGGCTCTGCAGGCACAGGTGGAACGGCTGCAGGCCGAGCGCCAATCACTGCTCAAGCAGAGTGCAGTTGCAGCAGGCGAGGAGGCGCTGTCCACGGGAACGGGCGCCAGCGTCGTCGAGTTGATGGAACTGCGCCAGCAATTGGAGCAGCTGCGCCAGGAAAAGCGGGCTATTGAGGAGCGTCTGAACGCCCGTGAACAGCAGTCCGGGCAGGAGCGCGGCGCCCTGGAAGCGGAAATCGAGCAGTTGATGGAGCGCCTTATGCGTCTGCAGCGCGACCGCAGCCTTTAAGCGGCAACAGCCAGGGCATGTGCCGCCCCGTCACCGGCTGCGTGGCGTGCCCTGGCTGTTGCTGATGGGGTCTTACCTACCGAAGAAATGGCGGATACGCGCCTGTTCGACCTCAGCGCGCAGCGCAGGATCGCCGCTGTCGCGGTAGCGGTTGAGGGTTTCGATCCACGGCAGGCGCGCGCTGTCCTGTTCAAGGCGCGCCACCAGTCGCTCGATATCACCCACCACCCGCGCCGGTGCACCGGCGACGATGCTGCCCGGCGGCACGTCGCGGTTAACCAGTGAACCGGCAGCAACGATGGCGTTGGGACCAATGGTGACGCCGGGCAGGATGATCGCGCCATGACCGACGAACACGTTGTCACGGATGTCGATTTTGCCCACCCGGTCCAGGCGCAGGCCAAAGGCACGGTTGAGCATGTTCACCGAGCCGTCGTGGCCAAACAGAGTGCAGCCGGTCAGGCGCACGTTATTGCCCAGCCGGGTATAGGCGGGATCGGTGATGATGGCATTGACCTGGATCGAGCAGTGCTCGCCTATGGCGTGAAAGCCGCCATGACGCTTGAGCCAGGCGGCCCATTCATCACCACCCGGATTGCAGAACCGCTTGTACCAGCCGATCGCCCGACCCTGTTCAAAGGCCAGGTAGCGCAGGATGCGCCGCAATAAACCCTTCATGCTGCTGTCCTCCCCCGCAGCTTGCCGATGAATCCGCCCAGCGTATGACCGAGCTGGCGGCGCAGATACTCCCGCTCACCCCAGTCGCATAGCGCCCGATACAGGAATGTGCCGGACACCAGGGTATACACCACGCCGCAGACCGCCAGCCGGCCAAGCAGGGCCCAGCGTTCGGAACCGGCCGCGGCAAACCAGTCTGCGCTCAGCCCGTACAGCGCCAGCCCGCAGACATAGGGCGCCAGGCCGGGCGCGATCACCCGCCAGAGATAGACGCGGTTCGCAACCCGCAGCACGCGATTGGAATAGGCCATGTAGGCCCAGCCGCTCAGGGTCATGGCGGCGGCCACGCCGTAGGTGATGGCCGGGATGGTGATGCCCAGGATCAGGAATGCCACGCCCACCAGCAGCACCACCAGCGCCGCCTGGACCAGCGGATAGAACAGGGTGCGGGTGGGCTGGTTCATCCCGTAGTGCAGCGCAGTGCAAGGGCCGGTGGTGACATGGGTGTGAAACGGCAGGGTGAACCAGGCCATGATGAAGGCGGTGATCTGGAATTCCGGGTTGGGACCGAGCCAGGCGGTCATGATCGGCACGGCGAAACCAACCAGAAAGCCCATGATCAGCCCGGTGAGCATGCTGATATAGCGCGCGCCCTTCAGGTACAGCTTGCCCAGTTCCTCGATCTGGCCGAGGCTGTGCAGATGCGTGACGGCGGGCAGGAACACCGTGTTCAGCGCCGAGGTCACCTGGCTGGACATCATGGGCAGCTTCTCGCCGAGATCGAACAGACCCGTGGCGCGCACGCCGATGAAGGCACCGGCGATCACCTTTTCAATCGAATACAGTACCATGCTCAGCAGACCGGCTACCTGCACCACGCCGCCGAAGCGGTAGAACAGACTGAGCATGCTCCGGTCGAAATGGCGCGGACCCAGGCTCAGGCCGGGCAGAACCTGATAGCAGGCGCGCGCGCTCAGCCAGGTGGCCAGCAGATAACGGATGATGAAGGCCCACAGCAGCGCGTACACCCCCCAGCCGGCAAGCAGCAGCCCGACGATCAGCGCGGTTTCCAGCAGGAAACTGATCACCCAGATGGTCGTTTGCCGCACCATAAGCTGCATGCCGATCAGTACATGGTTGAAGGCGCCAAAGGTCAGATCAAGCATCATCGCCGCTGCCGTCGCCAGGATCAGCACGGTGGCGGTTTCGCGCAGCGGTGCGGCGACCTTGAACGCATCCAGCAGCAGCGGCATGCCCAGCGCCAGCAGAACCAGCAGCGCCGCGCAGACTGGAATCGTCACCGCCAGGCCGGTGCTGAGCAGGCGGTTGATCGCTTCGGTATCGTGGCGGGCGTGATATTCGGCGGTGTAGCGGATGTAGACGTTGGCGATGCCAAAGGTGCTCATCCCCAGATAGCTGATGACGATGAAGCAGGTCGCCCAAAGGCCATATTCCTCCAGGCTGACATAAGCGAGGATGATCGGTGGCAGCCCGACCCGGCTAAGCATGTACAGCAGCTTGGCGGCGAGTTGGACAATCGCGTTCTGCGAAAGGCGGTTCTTGAACTGCTGCTTGGCGTCGCTGGCGGCGGTCATGAGCGTGGGAGTCGGTGCGCTGGAGCGGGTTGGGTTGGTGATCAGGGAGCCGGTTTGGCTCCATTCTAGTCCGATTTGCAGCCGATCTCTGCAGGTTCCGTTTTGGACTGCGCCAGCAGCCGATACAGGGTCCGCTCGCTGATGCCGAGAATCCGCGCTATCGTGGCCCGGTGTCCCTGATACCGTTCCAGCAGCAGCTGCACATAGCGCAGCTCGATATCGGCCAGGGTGGGCTCATGATCGAAGCTCAGGAGCACGCCGGTGGCCGGCGTGAGCGGCGTGCTGGCGGTGGTGCGCGGCAGGGTGAGATGTTCCAGATCGATCTTCAGTTTGTTGCCAGACAGAATGATGGCCCGCTCAATGACGTTGCGCAGTTCGCGCACGTTGCCGGGCCAGTCGTAATCGATCAGCGATTGCAGGGCCGGCTCGCTGATCCGCTTGGCGATCCGTTTGGAAAAGCCCGGGTGGGCTAGAAAATGCTGCGCCAGGGTCGGGATATCCTCGCGGCGTTCGCGCAGCGGTGGCACCGCGACCACGAAGGCATTGAGGCGATACAGCAGATCCTGACGGAAACTGCCGCGCCGCGCCATATCGTCGAGATCACGATTAGTGGCGGCAAGGATGCGCACGTCGGCATCCAGGTCCACTGTGCCGCCTAGACGGCGGAACCGCCTGGTTTCCAGGACCCGCAGCAGCTTGGCCTGGATCGCTGGTGGAATTTCACCAATCTCGTCCAGAAACAGGGTGCCGCCGCGTGCCTGTTCGATCAATCCGGTCTTGCGCAGTGCCGCACCGGTAAAGGCGCCGCGTTCGTGGCCGAACAGCTCCGATTCAAACAGGGATTCCTGCAGCGAACAGCAATCTACGGCGACCAGCGGCCCGTTGCTGCGTGCGCTGAGCCGATGGATTTCCTGCGCGACCTTTTCCTTGCCGACGCCGCTCTCGCCAAGAATCAGCACGGTAGCTTCGGTCGGCGCTACGGCTTGCAGCTGAGTCAGCAGGTAGCGCAACAGCACGCTATCGCCGACCAACAGGCTGGGTGCTTCGTAGCGCATGGTGCTGGTGTAAAACTCGCCGTGCCGGTACAGCAGCGCGTTGTCAATGATCCGTCGGATCGCAGCGGCCAGTTCGTCCGGATCGACCGGCTTGACTAGAAATTCGGTTGCGCCCAGTCGTAACGCCTGCAGGGCCGCGTCAATGCCGGTCTCGCCACATAGCAACAGCAGCGGATAATCATGTACCCATTGCTGCAGCACGCGCTGGTCAATCTCGTCGGGCCAGGGATGATCCAGCAGAATCAGATCCGGCGTCTGCGCTGCCAGTGCCTGCTGAATGGCGGCCCGGTCGCTGCCGCAGGCGATCAGATACCCGCGCCGGCTCAGCGCCTCAAGAATCGTCGATGGGGATTGCGCATCCCCGCTCACCAGCAGGATGTGATCGCTCAACAGCGCTATCCTCGCGCGTACGGAAAACGAAAAGAAAACCGCTTGACCCAGACTGTCATTTTGGCAAGTCAGGACAAAGATAACCAGTGGTAAAACCGTGTTGTTATCATTATTGTTACGCTCATGATGTCACTTGTTATTGATTATGACCGGTTTTGTCAGGCATGACATGAAGTTGCTGCCAAAATGACAGTAAATGACCTGGCAAAACCGGTTGTGAATTGACGGAGTTCAGGGTGCTTGAAATATAAAACAAGCAAAATCATATTGTTGTATTTGTATTTATTGTATGGCACGATCTTTGTAAGAGTAAAAACAATTTCTAAATACAAGTACCGCTTCGCAGGAGCCGATGCCATGTCCTTCCGCCCCTCTCTGATGTCCTCCTTAGCCGCGCTGGTGCTCGGCACCGCTGCCCAGCCCAGTATGGCAGCCATCAACTGGCAGTATCTGAGCAGCTATAGCTCGAGCGGCGCCCCGACGAATATGGTGAATATCAGCAGTCAACTGCCCGCCGGCCTTTTGGATGAGATCTATAAACGGCTACCGGAAAGTCGCAATATCAGCAAAAATGATCCGGCGCTGATCACCGATGATCTAGGCGCCAACATTAATTTGCTGGAAGACGCGGAAATCACCGTGGCTGTTGTCAATGAAGGGGCTGGCTACCGTAACTCATTAGGCTTTTTCAGTCGCAGTGCTGATAACCTACCCAAGTCATTCAGTGACTTGAACATCAAGATCATGTTCCCCGATTTCTCGACCAATCCAGCTACCTTGAAGTTTGGCGATTCGGTCAAGCTTGGCAAGTTCAAGGCAGGTACGGCAGTGGGCTTTACCATCGTCTCCAATGGCTGGACCGGAAAGGGCGTCAATGCCAATCAGTCAATGAGTACGATTTTTCACACCATAAAAGCCCTGAATCCCGAGCCAGCCGGTACTGCCAATCTGAATGCTCATACCGTGCTGTTATCCAAGCCGGAGAGTGAACTGCTCGTCATGGGTTTCGAGGATATCAACCGGACCCAAACCAATTGCGATCATGATTTTAACGATGTGATCATCGCTATCAAGGTATCGCCGTTTTCGGCCATCGACCGCAGTCAGGTGCAGTCGCTGAGTAAGGTGGTCAAGGATAGCGACGGTGACGGTATCAGCGACGATCTGGATGCTTTTCCGCTGGATCCGCAGCGAGCGGGCCGGCGTTTCTATCCGAGTGCTACTGGCTATGCCTCCCTGGCTTTTGAGGACAACTGGCCGAGCAAGGGCGATTTTGACATGAACGATCTGGTCGTCGCTTACCGGGCGGTCGAGATCCTGAATGCCCGCAACGAAATCGTCGACCTCAATATCAGCTATCAGATCACTGCCCGGGGTGGCGCAGCCGAGAACGGTTTCGCTCTGCATCTGCCTGGCGTATCGCGCAATCTGGTCAATGCGGCAACTTCGACTCTCAAGATTCGTGATCAGGCGCCGACTGCGCTGCCGCTGGAAAGTGGCCAGACGGATGCAGTCTTTGTCCTGTCGCCGAAAGTCAATGACCTGACCCAGACCAATATGAAGTGGCCTTGTGCTTTCTTCAATACGGTCAACAGTTGCCCGCGCTTCAGTTCAGTGCCGCTGGTGGCGGATATTCACTTCACTCAGCCGATCAGCCGGGCGCAATTGGGTTCAGCGCCGTATAACCCATTCATCTACAACACGGTGCAGCGTGGGCGTGAAGTCCATCTGGTTGACCATCCGCCGACTGCCAAGGCCGACCTCAAACTGTTCGGAACCGGCGATGACGCCTCTAATCCGTCACTGGGCCGCTATTACCGCACTAAGAATGACAATCTGCCCTGGGTGCTGGATGTGCCGGAAAACTGGCGGCATCCGGCCGAGTGGAATGATGTAGCCGATGCCTATATGGATTTCGCGCCTTGGGCGAGTAGCACGACGACAGTGACTGACGTCAATTGGTTCGTCAGCAATATCAAAGATGGTCTGGTTTTCCAGCGTTGAAGTCCTGATTCGAATACCGATGAGCTTTGAGGAGAACAGATCATGAAGCGGACGAATGCAGTTTTGATGGCCTTGCTGCTGGCTGGCGGTGGCTATAGTGCAGTGGTGTCGGCGGATACCGATGAGATGCAAGTACCTTCCGGTTTCCGCTATGCAACCGACCACTGGGTATCGGCCAATATCAAGCTGGCCGCACCTGATCGCCGGCCGATCCTGCTGAGTTTTTATAGCGAAGGCACGAATGGGTTGCGCCTGCTGGAAAATGGCTTCACCGATACTACAGGCCGCTATACCGGGCAATTGCATCTGCCGGTGCATCTGGCCCGGGTCAAGATGGTAGTGCGCGGCGCCACGCGTCAGAGCACGCTGGTTCTGCCGATCAGCGCTGATAGCGTGAACTACGTTGAGTAACTATGAAGCCCTTTTCCGGAGATGAGAACCATGCGGAGTAATCGATTCTGGCAGCGTTTGGCGGGCGCAGCAGTCGCGCTGTTGATCAGTGGCGGTGTGTGGGCGGCGACCCCGACCCCGGATGGCGTGATTACCTTTACGCCCCTGAACCTGGCGACCGGTTCTGGTGCCAAGCTGGAGAAAGCGGTGATCGCCTATCAGGGCAAGGTGTACGACATGCGGCTGAATGGCCTGGGCGTCGGTGGCGCCATGGTCAACGGTGTCAAGGTGACCGCCGAGGTCTATGGATTGAAGACCCTGTCGGCTCTGGAGGATACCTACGTGGTCGATCTGGCCGATAGTACAGAATCCGCCCAGGATGAAATCAGCAGCGATGATTTGTGGCTGTACGGCACGCACGGCGTGCGCATCCGGATCTATACCAGCACGCCGGGTATCACCATCGCCGCGGGTGGCGATGAGGTGGCGGTGTTGCTCGGGCGCGCTGACTGACGGGGCGTAGCTGAAAGGGTTCTCGCTGCAACGGCGAGGGCCTGAAAAGAACGGCTGGCAAGCGTTCGGACCGTGCCGTTTTGGCGATCAGGCGCGGGCATTTCGGTTTATGATGATGGGACAACCCAGCGCCACGGCAGGGCAGTGGCGCGCAACTCTACGCAATCCATCATCAGGAATGCCCCATGCATGTGCTCGTTGTCGGTGGTGCGGGTTATATCGGTTCCCACATGGTCAAGCTGCTGGGCCAGCGGGGTTTTCAGGTCACGGTGCTGGACAATCTGTGCGCCGGGCACCGTGATGCGGTCCAGGGTGCGCGCTTTGTGCTCGGCGACCTCGGCGAGCGCGATCTGCTGAACGCGCTGTTCCAGGCCGAGCATTTTGATGGTGTGATGCACTTTGCCTCGCACATCCAGGTTGGCGAATCGGTACGCGAGCCTGCCAAGTACTACCTGAACAACGTGTTCAAGACCCAGTACCTGCTCGATGCCATGGTCGCGCACCGGGTCAAATGCTTCATCTTTTCCTCGACGGCCGCGATTTTTGGCGAGCCGCTGCGCGTGCCGATCGACGAGGACCATCCCAAGCAGCCGATCAATCCCTACGGGCGTGGCAAGTGGATGGTCGAGCAGATGCTGCAGGACTATGATCTTGCCTATGGATTGCAAGCGGTGTGCCTGCGTTATTTCAATGCTGCCGGTGCGGATCCCGAGGGGAAGCTCGGTGAACGCCATGACCCGGAAACCCACCTGATCCCACTGGTGCTGCGCGCTGCGACCAGCCAGCGTCCTATCACCGTATTCGGCACCGACTACGCCACGCCTGACGGCACCTGCATCCGCGACTATATCCACGTCAATGATCTAGGCGAGGCGCATCTGCTGGCCCTGCAGCGCCTGTGGGACGGTGCTGGCAGCGCGGCCTATAACCTCGGCAATGGCAATGGCTTCTCGGTGCGGGAAGTGATCGACACCGCGCGTACAGTGACAGGCCGCGATATTCCCGTGGTCTATGGTGAACGGCGGCCCGGCGATCCCGCGCGACTGGTGGCCGATGCGCGCCGGGCACGGGCGGAACTGGGCTGGACGCCGCGTTATGCCGATCTGGCGACGATCATTGCGCACGCCTGGCAGTGGGAAACCCGCGTCAAATCCTGATGCAGACCGTTTGATTTTAATTCCGCGATTTTTTCATCACGAGTAGCCCGAAATATGCAACCTGTCCTTAAATCCGCCAAGCTCGGTAACGTTTGCTACGATATTCGCGGCCCGGTTCTGGCGCGCGCCAAGCAAATGGAAGATGAAGGCTTGCGCATTACAAAGCTTAATATCGGCAACCCGGCGCCATTTGGCTTTCTGGCGCCGGATGAAATGGTCCAGGATGTGATCCGCAATCTGCCGGATGCGTCTGGTTACTGCGATTCCAAGGGCCTGTTCGCCGCGCGCAAGGCGATCATGCATTACACCCAGCAGAAACAGATCCGTGGTGTGCAGGTCGAGGATATCTACATCGGTAATGGCGTCTCCGAGCTGATTGTCATGGCGATGCAGGCCCTGCTCAATAATGGCGATGAAGTGCTGGTGCCGGCGCCTGATTATCCGCTGTGGACTGCAGCAGTTAGTCTGTCGGGGGGCACACCGCGCCATTATCACTGTGACGAGCAGGCCGGCTGGCTGCCGGATCTGGAGGATATTCGCGGCAAGCTGTCACCACGCACCCGGGCGATCGTGCTGATCAATCCCAATAATCCAACCGGTGCCTTATATCCCGAAGCTTTTCTGTGCGAGATTCTGGAAATCGCCCGCCAGAATCAGTTGATCGTTTGTGCCGACGAGATTTACGACAAGGTGCTATACGATGGTGCTCGCCATACTTCGATTGCTTCGCTGGCCGATGATGTGCTGTGCCTGACCTTTAATGGCCTATCGAAGAATTACCGCGCCTGTGGTTATCGCGCCGGCTGGATGGTGGTTTCGGGTGAGTGCAGCCACGCCGAGGATTATATCGAGGGATTGAATATCCTGTCGTCGATGCGGCTGTGTGCCAACGTCCCGGCGCAATATGCAATTCAGACTGCACTGGGTGGCTATCAGAGTATTGATGATCTGGTGTTGCCAACCGGGCGTCTTGGCAAGCAGCGTGATCTGGCCTTTGATCTGATTACGTCCATTCCCGGCGTGAGTTGTGTCAAGCCGCAGGCGGCGCTATACATGTTTCCGCGCCTGGATCCGCATTATTATCCGATTGCTGATGATCAGCAGTTTGTGCTGGAGCTGTTGCTGGAAGAGAAAGTGCTGCTGGTGCAGGGTAGTGGTTTCAACTGGCCGCAGCCGGATCATTTGCGCATCGTTTTTCTGCCTCACGAGGATGATTTAGTCGATGCGCTAGGCCGCTTTGGCCGCTTCCTGGAGCGCTATCGCCGGCGCGGGAAGTAGGGGTATCTGCACTTCAGTATGGCGATAATTGCCCTGAGTCGGGTTGGCGCGGCGTAACTCAACATTGCCAAAGCTATTTCATGTCATCGGTTTATGGTCTGTGGCCTGAGCCGAGCAACTCGATTCGGATCAAGCCCGTAATTCAGCAGCAACCTGTTCCGCAATTGCCAGACAGGCGGTCAAACCCGGCGATTCGATCCCAAACAGATTCACCAGGCCGGGCACGCCATGCTGGCCTGGACCCTGAATGATAAAATCGCCCGCCGCCGCACCCGGCCCGCTGATCTTGGGGCGAATCCCGGTATAGCCCGCCTGCAAGGCGCCATCGGGCAAATCCGGGTAATAGCGGCGGATCGCGCGCTGGAATTTTTCTTCCAGACCTGCTTCAAAGTTGTAATCCGGCGTATCCGGCCAGCCGCTGACATCGGGGCCGAACTTGCATTGTCCGCCCAGATCCAGCGTGACGTGAATGCCCAGCCCCGCCTCATCCGGCATCGGATAGACCAGATGCCGGAACGGTGACCGACCCCGCAGGGTGAAATAGTGGCCCTTGGCGTAAAACGTCGGCGGAATGTGTGCGGCGGGAAAACCGGCCATGGTGCGGGTCAGTGTCTGTGCGTGCAGACCCGCAGCATTGACCAGTTGCCGGCAGCGCAGCCTGAATGGAGCGGTGCCGCCGGTGTCCAGCACCAGACCATCCGCCGCGATTCGCGCGCCCAGCAGCGGCGTATGGGTGACCAGCGTGGCGCCGGCCCGTTCCGCATCGCCGAGCAGCGCCAGCATCAGGCCATGACTGTCGACAATGCCGGTCGATGCCGAATATAAACCGGCGACGGCCCGGATTGCCGGTTCGCGCTGTTGCACATCCACGGCGCTGAGCGATTGCAGGCTGACCCCATTGGCCGCCGCCTGGCGCGCATAAGCGGCCAGCCTGGGCAATTCGCTCGCATCGCTGGCAATCAACAACTTGCCGATCCGCCGATGGCCGATGTCCCGCGCCGCGCAATAGGCATACAACAGATCCTTGCCGCGCACGCACAGCCGAGCCTTAAGCGAGCCGCTGGGGTAATAGATGCCGGCATGGATGACCTCGGAATTGCGCGCCGAGGTCTGCGTGCCAAAGCTCGCTTCGGCTTCCAGGATCAGCACCTCGCGCCCGGCGCGCGCCAGTTGCCGGGCAATCGCCAGACCGACCACGCCGGCGCCAATCACGACACTGTCAATCTGCTCCATGCCAACACCTCGCCGATGCAGGGCGATTCAAGCCATTTGCCGGGGCCAGAAGCGCGCCAGCAGTAATCCGAGCAGTGCCAGACCGAGCAGCGCCGCCGGTTCCGGCGTGCCGCCACCGCTGAAGGTCGCTGTTCCACTACTGGCACCGGTGAGCGGTGCAGCCGCTTCGCCATAGGCCCGCGCGGTGGTGCCCAGCACCTGCGCGACCGGTACCGGCAAGGTCGCGGCTGCTTCGGGATGAGCATTATAGATTTTCTCCGAAACCGCAACGAAGGCGGTCCACGGCGTCACCAGATGGAAATTCAGGCCCAGATCGGTGATCTGCCGCTTGAGTGCGTCGGCCTGAGCGATATCGCCCTCGGCGCGCTGGACCCCGGTGGTGAGTTGATAGTGCAGCTCGCCAATTTGCGCCCGGGCCCACAGCAGCGGCACCGCTTCGCCTGTACTGCTGGTTTCCGGCAGTTCAATGCGCAAGGGCAGGCTGGCCGGACGACCCTGCACCCGACCGTGCACGGTGACCGTGTGCAGGCCCGGCTGCTTATAGCGGCCTTGAATGCGCAGCGACTGCCCGGCGAATAGATCGGGAATCTGTTCGGGGCTTGGCTCACTGACCTCCATGCCGCCCCAGTCAATCTGGATATCGGTCAGCAGCGGTGATTGCAGGCGCTCAGCCAGTTCGAGGGCCACCTTTTCCATATTCTCGGTGGGGTCCATGTAGCGGGTGAAGCCACGGCCAACCCGGCCCATTTCGCCCAGCAGGTAACGGTTGACACTGGTCCCGACGCCGAAGGCATACAGCCGCGCGTCGCCCAGATGATTGCGGATCAGCGCCAGGATTTCGGCTTCATTGCCGATATAGCCATCGGTGAGAAAGGTGACGATGCGCAGCGCGCCGCTGGGCACGGTTGGCGCCAGTGCCTGACGAATGCCGCTGCTCATTTCGGTGCCGCCTTCGCCATTGAGCGCATCGGTGTAGCGCAGGCCGGCCTGGATGTTCTGCGCGGTGGCGGGCAGGGGCTGGGCGGAAAATTCGGTGGCGGCATCGCTGAAGCGGATGATGCGGAAGCTGTCGCTGGGGCGCAGTTGGCCCAGTGCGGCGCGCATGAAGGCCTTGCTGGCCTCCATCGGCAGGCCGTGCATCGACCCGGAACAGTCGAGCACGAACACCATTTCCCGGGGCGTGATCTCGCTGCTGGCCGGAACCTGCGGCGGCTCCAGCAGCAGGCTGAAGAAGCCGCCGCGCGTATCGCGATAGGCGAGCAGACCGGCCTGGGTGCGTGTGCCGGCCAGGGTGTAGCGCAACACGAAATCGCGGTTATCCAGGGTGCGGCCACTGGCCAGACGCAGTTCAGCGCGGCCATGCTCCGCTGCCGTAGTGGTTAGCGGATGGCTGCGGCTTTCGATCTGCGTGATCGGCATGCCGGCGTTGAGGTGGATGTTCAGGCCGACCCGCTGCGGATCGATCTGTTCGGGCACGTTCAGTTCAAACACCGGCGGATAGGCCGGCAATTGCTGGATTTCCCATTGACCATAGGCGGCCTGGCTGTTGCTGGCGGTGGCGTCGCCGGATGTGCCGGTTTGCGCGGTCCAGTGCTGCACACCGCCACCGGGCGCGGGCTGGCCGGGCGCAACGCCGGCGCCCTGGGGCTGATAGCGCGGCCCGACCACCAGCGGAATCACCAGCTCATAAGCGCCATCGACCCGCGGCACGGTCTGCGCGTAGCTCAGCACCACCTTGATCGGCAGGCCGGGCATCAGGTTGGCGATGTCCTGGGTGAACATGTTTGGGCGGTGCTGGCTGAGCAGGGCGGCGCTGCGGCCTTCGCTCCTGGCTTTTACAAAGGTGGCGCGGGCCTCTTCAATGCGCTGGATATTGGCCTGAATGCGTTCGTCACCCACTTCCATGCGCATGGCGTGGACCGCGGCATGCTCATGCAGCGGAAACAGGTAGGTGGCGTGGACCGCCTCGGGCAGCGGATTGGCGAAGGTCTGGGTAACCGTGATCTGCGCCAGGTCGCCTTGCACATCGGCGTCGATATCGGTCCTGAGCAGGGGGAGCGTCACCGGCTTGCCGTTGACCCGGGCTTCGATGCGCCCACCGAGATCGTCGGCGACTGCGGCCCCGGCGCTGAATCCGAACAGTGCGCCCAGCAGGCCAAACAGACAAAGTGCTAAACGGAACATGGGCTTATCCTCCAGTCGTTACGGTGATGGGGTTGATAGTGCTATGGCGAAAGCGGGCGCGGATCCCGGCAGTTCCAGTGCCCGCCATACCGCCTGATCGAACTGATCCACGGCAGTTGCGGGCGCGTCCCAGGGCGCAATGCGTTGCACCATCTGCCAGCCGGTGCCGGGTGCCTGCAGCCAGCGCCACACTGCCTCAGCGACATGGGCGGTCCATTCGCCGCGCGTCGAGACATAACTGACGGCGATCCGCCATTCGTGGCCCTGCGCATCGCGGCTGCGATACAGCGCACTGGGCCGCGGGCCGCCGCTCTGGCCGAGATAGCGCACCTGGTGGCCGGCACCGGCCAGGCATTCCTCGGGCGCATGCAGATGGCGCAGCGGTGCGCGGGTACTGACCACCAGCAGGCCGTAGGGGCCATAGGCGGCACGCGCTGCGCCACCGCCATAGCGGGTGAAATAGCTCTGTTCCTGGGCGGTCAGCAGGCCGGGCTGGGCGGCAAATGCGCCGAGATGGCCGGGCAACAACGGTGTGGGTTGCGCGTGAGCGACATCCAGGGGTTGCGGCGGCAGGCTGATGATCGCCGCGCACAGCAGCAGAAAGGCCAGACCGGTGCGGGGCGGGAGCGATCGCGGCTGGAAGCCGTTGGTTTCAGCAGGTGTTGGCGGTAGCAGTGATGGCAGCGGTTGCCGTGCAGCGGGCAGATGTCGCGCCCAGAGCAGCAGCGGCCCGGCGGACAGCGCCAGCGTCAGCAGGCCAATCGCGCTATGCCACGGCTCGGCCAGCACATCGACATCGCCTAGCGCCGCGCGCTGCACCAGACCGATGGCCAGCAGCACGATGCGCAGGCTGTTGCCGAGGGTCGCCATCGCCAGGGTCAACAGCATGCCGCCCAGTGCCTGACGCAGGCTCGGCCGGATCAGCGTGGCCAGCGTGACCTGGAACAGCAGCAGCAACAGCAGGCCGCGCGTACCCGAACAGGGCAGATCGACCAGCACCAGCTGTTCATGCCACTGCATCTGAATCCCCGCACAGTGCACCGGCGCGCCGCCCAGACTGAGCAGGGCACAGGCACCGCTGGCGGAAAGCTGTTGCAGGGCGAAGCCCAGACCGCGTTGCAGCACCCGCTCCAGCGGCAGGGCAAAGATGAACAGCAGCGCCAGCCAGCCGGGCGCCAGTGGTCTTGCCCGCCGGTCCACATGCAGCAGCAGGCCGATGGCATACACATCGACGGCCAGCGCCAGCGCCCCGAGGGTGTTGATCCCCAGATACTGGCCGAACAGGCGCACGGTCGCGGTCAGCGCCAGCAGGCCCAGACCCAGCCGCCGCTGCCGCGCGTCCGCCAGTCGCAGCGGACTGGTCGCGCTCCATGTCAGCAGGCCCAGGACCAGCAGCGCCACCCAAAGTCCGTAGGAGTCATAGGCCGGATCAAACCAGGTCTGCACCAGCCACACCAGCGGATGCACCGCCAGCAGCAGCAGACCGAGGAACAGGCTGGCCGGTCCCAGCCCTGGATTGGAGAGAAGGCGCATGGCGTAACTCCCTATAAGGTTCGCCAGCGCAGTATCGGCAGCGCAGGTGCGCCGCTGATGGCGCGCCTGTGCAGTTGCGCGGAAGAATCGTGCAAAACCGGTGCAGGCGGATTTCACCCTAGGCACAGCGGCGCTAAGCTGTCAGCCGGTTCCGCACCCGTCAACGCAGGAAGCCCCGTCTATGCCCACCATCCTGATCGTCGATGACGATGCCCATATCCGCGACGTGATCGACTTCGCGCTGCAAAGGGCCGGTTTCGCTACCGTGAATGCCGAGAATGGCGAACAGGCGCTGGCACGCTTTCAGACGCATCCGCCGGATCTGGTGGTGCTGGATATCGTCATGCCGGAACTGGACGGCACCGAGGTGTGCAAGGCGCTGCGCCGCTTCAGCAGCGTGCCGATCGTGTTCCTGTCCTCGCGCGATGACGAAGTGGATCGCATTCTCGGCCTGGAGCTGGGCGGCGATGACTATATGACCAAGCCCTTCAGTCCGCGCGAACTGGTGGCCCGGATCAAGGCTATCCTGCGCCGCGGCAAGGGTGATGCGCCGGAAGCGACGGCTGGGCACCGTCTTGAACATGGCCGCCTGCGTCTTGATCCGGATCGCTACAGCGCGTTTTGGCAGGAGCAGGAAGTGGTGCTGACCCTGACCGAGTTCGGCATTCTGCGCACCCTGCTGGCGCATCCGGGCAGGGTGTGCAGCCGCGAACAGTTGATGGATGGCAGCTATCAGGATTATCGCGTGGTCAGTGACCGCACCATCGACAGCCATGTGCGACGGGTGCGCGCCAAGTTCAAGGCGCTCGGTGCCGATCCGATCGATACGCTGCACGGCATTGGCTACCGGCTTGGACCCTGTTGAATGTCCGCCACCCGGCCCCGTCTCAAGCTGCGTGATCTGCTGCTGGCGGTCAATCTGACCGTGCTGTGGCTGCCGCTGCTCGGATTGGAGGCGCTGCGCCTGTACGACAGCGCCCTGCTGCGCCAGACCGAATCCGAGCTGCTGGCCCAGGCGGCTTTCCTGGCGGCCGGTTATCGTGCCGCCCTGCTGCGCCTGGCCCCGCAGGCCGCGAGCGATCCCGCCTATGGCCTGCCGCTGGCCGATGCCTGGCGGGCGTTGCATGACCGCGAGCTGCGCTGGCGGCCGCGCCCGGCGCGCCTGGATCTGGCCGAGGATGTCATGTATCCGCCACCGCCGGAGCCGGTCGATCCGGGTGTGCCGCCCGATGCGCACGCCGTCGCGGTTGGCCGGGAACTGCAGGCGCTGCTCAATGATGTGCAGGTCGTGACCCTGGCCGGGATGGCTGTGGTCGATGCGCGCGGGGTCGTGGTCGCCAGTACCGGCCCCAGCGCGGGCCGTTCTCTGCTGGCATTCGAGGAAGTGCGGCGGGCCTTGACCGGTGAGCCGGTCAGTCTACTGCGCCAGCGGGTTTCCGATGAGCCGGCCCCGGCGATTGATTCGATCAGCCGGGGCACGCCGCTGCGGGTGTTCGTCGCTGCACCGATTCTGCATGAACAACGCATTGTGGCGGCGGTGCTGCTGTGGCGCACGCCGATCGCGCTGTCACAGGTGCTGCATGGCAAGCGCTATCACCTGCTGCTGGCGGCACTGCTGCTGCTGGCCACAGTGGCGCTGATGTCGCTGTTTACCGCCCTGACCGTGCTGCGGCCCCTGCGGGCGCTGGTGCAACAGGCGCGCCGCGCCGGCGCTGGGGAGAAGGGCGCAGTGCAGCCACTGGTTCGGCCCGTCACCCGGGAAATCGCCGAGCTGTCGCAGGCGGTGAGCAACATGGCCCAGCATCTGGAACAGCGCGCCGACTATATCCGCGCCTTTGCCGCTCATGTATCCCACGAGTTCAAGACGCCGCTGGCGGCGATGCGCGGTGCACTGGAACTGCTGCGCGATCACGCCGAGACCATGACCGTCGCCGAGCGCGCGCGCTTTCTGGGCAATCTCGATCAGGACGCGGCCCGGCTGGAACGGCTGGTGCGGCGCCTGCTGGAACTGGCCCGTGCCGATGTGCTGCAGGCTTCGGTCAGCGACCGTGCCGAACTGGCCGCCGTGGTGCGGCGCATGGCCGAGCGTTATGCGGCGCCGGGGTTCACTGTGATCGTGCCAGAGCCGCTGCCGGGGCTCGAAGTCGCGATCAGCGAGGACGCGCTGGAGTCGATCCTGAGCAATCTGCTGGATAACGCCCGCCAGCACGGCGCTGATACGCTAACGCTGCGCTGTTCCAGCAGGGCCGCGCTGGCCTGCATCGAGATCAGCGATAACGGCCCTGGCATCTCGGCGGCCAATGCGGCGCGGGTATTCGAGCCCTTTTTCACGACGGCGCGCGCCCGCGGTGGCACCGGACTGGGACTGGCGGTGGTCAGGGCGCTGCTCAAGGCTTATCGGGGTGGGATCGAACTGCTGAGCGGCGGGCCGGGCACCCGCTTACGCATTGAACTGCCATTGGCTGCGTCCAGTCGTTGACCGGGTCGGGGCGAACGGATTTTTTTGGTTGGCCTGGAAAGGCGGTATGATCTACTCAGCCACCAGGCTGGCACTCATCGGTCAGCCGTTCCAGCATCGCGCGCAATTCACCCTCCAGCGGCGCCGCCTTTTCGCTGCGGGTATCGATAATGACAAAGGTGACATCGGCGCTGGCGACCACGGTGTCGCTGCCGTCGAGGGTGATCAGCTGGTGCATGACGCAACTGCGCTGGCCGATCGACTGGATGGCGGTGTTGATGCGCAGCATTTCGCCCATGTAGGCGGCGCGGCGGTAGCTGATATTGATGTTGACTACGGCAAAGGCGTAGCCGTTTTTCTCCAGCACATCAAGATCGCTCCTGGTCTCCAGGAAGCTCCAGCGGGCTTCCTCAAGAAATTCCAGATAGCGGGCGTTGTTGACGTGGCGATACAGGTCCAGGTGATAGCCGCGGACTTTGATAGTGATGGCATGGCTCATGGAAGCGCTCCGGCTGTGGTCACGGTGAAAGTGAAACCAGCAGTGTAAAGACCGCTGCAGCGGCGCGCATGGGCATTTCGGTTACAGGGGGAAGAATAATGAACACGCAGGAACCGCGCTTGCTGTTGTCGGCGTACCAGTGCGGGCCGGGCATGGGTTCGGTGTCGCAGATCGGCTGGCACTGGTATTCACGGCTGGCCCAGCGCTTGCCGGTGACCTTGCTGACCCATGTCCGCAACCGTGCAGCGCTGGAAGCGGCTGGCGCACCCTTGCCGGGCTCGGAGGTGATCTATATCGACACCGAATGGTTCGCCGGCCCGCTGTACCGGTTGGCGGCGCGGCTGTTCCGGCAGAGCCAGCACGCGGTGTTCCTGGTCTCCTCGGCGGATTTCTACGTCTACGACGCAGCGGCACTGCGCGAAGTGCGCCGGCGGCGGGCGGCAGGTGCCGATTGGGACATTGTCCATGCGGTGACGCCGGTATCGCCGATGGCCGCGACCCGCCTGCATAAACTCGGTCGGCCGGTGGTGCTGGGACCGTGGAACGGCGGCCTGGGCAATCCGGCGCATTTCCCGGACATCATGCGCGCGGATGCCGCCTGGCTGTATCCGGTGCGCAAGCTGGGCGGGCTGGTCGATCTGCTGGCCGGTTCCAGTCGCAACGCGGCCGCCATTCTCACCGCGACCCGCGCCACCCTGGCCAGCATTGCTCCGCGCCATCGGTCGCGTTGCGTGCCGATGCTGGAAAATGGTGTCGATCTGGACATTTTCGCTCCGGGACCGTGGCCGGAAGCGCCGGGCTCGAACCGACCGTTGCGACTGGTGTTTGTCGGTCGGCTGGTGCCGTTCAAAGGCATCACCATGCTGCTGGAAGCATTGCAACGGGTCGCGGGTGAACTGGCGGTGGACGCGGTACTGATCGGTAATGGTCCGCTGGAAGCGGATCTGCGTGCCGAAGCGGCAGCGCGCGGCATCGCCGACCGGGTGCGCTTCATCACCGAAAACCTGCCGGCGGCGGCGGTCGCCGCCGAGATGCGCGCCGCGCACCTGTTCTGCCTGCCTTCGGTGCGTGAATCCGGCGGCGCGGTGCTGCTGGAGGCGATGGCCTGCGCCCGGCCGGTCACGGCGGTGGCTTTTGGTGGACCGGCGGAAATCGTCGATGAGGCGGTAGGCCGTGCTCTGCCGGACAGCGGCCGGGAAGCAGTGGTCAATGGCCTGATCGACGTATTCCGCGAGATCATTGCCCAGCCTGACGCCTGGCGGGCGCGGGGTGAGGAAGGGCTGCGGCGGGCACGGGAACGTTATGGCTGGGAGGCCAAGGTTGATGCGGCGGTAGCGCTGTATCGGCGTTTGCTGGCCCGTGGCGCGTAGCAGGTGGCGAGTGGCGGGTGGCAGGTGCATGGCGCGACGGGTTCAGCGCCCCCTCTGGCTGCTGATGAAATTCACCTGTGGCTGATGAATTTAAAACTGGCGCCGGAACGCCTGGCGGCGCTGGCGGCCACGCTGAGTGCTGATGAACAGGTGCGGGCGGCGCGGTTTCGTTTCGCCGAACATCGGGATCGTTTCAGCGCCGGGCGTGGCCTGCTGCGGGAATTACTGGGCTGCTATGTGCAGCGTCCGGCGACGACGCTGCATTTTGCACAGGGTGCGCAGGGCAAGCCGCACCTGGTGGGCGCGGCGGCCGGCGCGCTGCATTTCAACCTTGCGCACAGCGGCGACCGGGCGCTGTATGCCGTGGCCCGGCGCGAAGTGGGCGTGGATATTGAAGCGTGGGCGCGCCGGGTAGATTATGCGGCGGTGCTGGAGCGGGTGTGCACGCCGCGCGAGTGGGCGGCGTTCCAGGCGCTGCCCGCGATACGGCAGACCGAGGCCTTTTTCGCCTGCTGGACGCGCAAGGAAGCCATCGCCAAGGCGCTGGGCGGCGGTCTGGCCAGCGGGCTGCGTACTCTGCAAGTCTGCTGTGTGGCCGATGACGCGTGCGCCGGCCGGATGGAGGTGCGGGATGCCGCTGGCCGGGACTGGAATGTATTGAATGTGCCGCTGGAGTCGGGCTGGAGCGCGGCATTGGCGGCGCCGGGCGCAGATTGGCGGTGGCGGTGCTGGCGCTGGGCCTGAACCGGCCGCGACAAGGGGAGAACGGTGAGCGATAACGACAAGAATGCGGTCATGAGCCAGGGGGCGCCGACCATCCGTCTGGCCTATCTGGTCAGCCAGTACCCGGCGATTTCCCATACCTTCATCCTGCGCGAGGTGCTGCGCCTGCGGGAGCTGGGGTTTGAAATCGCGGTGGCCTCGATCAACCCACCCGACCGGCCGCCGGAGAAGCTGACCGCCGCCGAGCAGGCTGAAGCGGCGCGCAGCTACTGCGTCAAGGCGCATGGCCTGGGTGGTGCGCTGTCCGCCACGCTGGCGACCTTGGCGACGCAACCGGCCGGTTTCCTGCGTGGCCTGAGATTCGCGCTGCGTCTGGGCGGCACGGATGTGAAAAAACTTGCCTACAGCCTGTTTTATTTCGCTGAGGCGCTGATGCTGGGGCGCTGGATGGCGCGGCAGGGGCTGCACCATCTGCATGTACACTTCGCCACCCCGGCGGCGACCGTGGCGCTGATTGCCGGGCAGATTTTCCCGATCACCTTTTCAATGACGGTGCACGGTCCGGACGAGTTCTACGATGCGCCGGGCTATTACCTGAGCCAGAAAATCGCCGGCGCAACCTTTATCTGCTGCATCGGCTATTACGCGCGCAGCCAGTTGATGAAACTGTCACCGCCCGAGCATTGGGACAAGTTCGAGATTTCGCCGCTGGGCGTCGATCCGGCACTGTTCACGCCGCGCCCATTCCGCGCCGCACCGCATCCTTTTGAAGTGATCTGCGTCGGTCGGCTGACGCCTGCCAAGGGTCAGGCAATCCTGCTCGATGCCATCGCCCAGTTGCGCAGTGCCGGCCGCGATGTGCGCCTGCGTTTCGTCGGTGATGGACCCGACCGGCCGATGCTGGAGCGCATCACCGCCGCGCGCGCCCTGGGTGATGCGGTGGTGTTCGAAGGTTCGGTGAATCAGGACCGCATCCGCGAGCTGTACGCTGCCGCCGATGTCTTCGCCCTGGCCAGCTTTGCCGAGGGCATTCCGGTGGTGCTGATGGAGGCGATGGCGATGACCATTCCCTGCGTGACCACCTTCATCACCGGCATTCCCGAACTGATCCGCGATGGTCAGGATGGTCTGCTGGTAGCGCCCTCCGATGCCGAGGGGCTGGCAGCGGCGATTGCGCGCCTGATGGATGAAGGTGAAGTGCGTCAACGGCTGGGCGAAGCGGGCCGGGCGCGGGTCGAGGATAAATACAACCTGCATCGCAATATCGACCGGCTGGCGGCGATCCTGCGCCGGCGGCTGGGCGGGGAGCATGGCCATGAGTGAGTGCGGGGGTGGATTCTGGGCGCTGCTTGGCACGTTGCTGGCGCTGCTGAGCGTGCCGGGTACGCTGGAACTGCTGATGCTGACCGTGGGCGGGATGTTGCCCTTGCGACCTGTGCCATCGTCCCCGAATTCTCCCGCGCAGGGCAGGGGGCGTCTGCGGCTCGCCATCGTGGTGCCGGCGCATAACGAGGCTGACGGCATCGCCGCCTGCATCCAGAGTCTGCTTGCCTGCGATGCCGGCAGTGGATCGTTCACCGTGGTGGTGGTCGCCGATAACTGCGAGGACGATACCGCCGCCCGTGCCGAGGCTGCCGGCGCGCAGGTGCTGGTGCGTCACGATCCCGAGCGGCGCGGCAAGGGTTACGCGCTGGATTTCGCCTTCAGGCAGTTGCTGGCCGGGCCTTTTGACGCCTTCATGGTGGTCGATGCCGATACCCGCGTCGCAGCGAACCTGCTGCTAGAGGCGCAGCGCCTGTTCCAGAGCGGCGCCGATGCGGTGCAGAGCCGCTACTGCGTCGATAATGCCAGCGACTCGTTGCGCACCCGGCTGATGAACGTGGCCTTTTTATCCTTCAATGTGCTGCGTCCGCGCGGCCGGGAATTCTGGGGGCTGTCGGTAGGGCTGTTCGGCAACGGCTTTGGCCTGAGCCGCGCCACGCTGGAGGCAGTACCCTATGATGCCGCCTCGGTGGCCGAGGATCTGGAATATCATATCCGCCTGGTGCAAAGCGGCCGGCGGGTGCGCTTCATGGACAACACCACGGTCTGGTCGGCGATGCCGAGCAGCGCCAATGCCTCGCGCAAGCAGCGCGCTCGCTGGGAAGGTGGCCGCTTCCGCATGATCGCCGAGCAGACGCCCATCCTGCTGCGCGGCATTCGCGCCGGCTGCTGGCGGCAACTGGAACCGCTGCTGGAGCTGTGGCTGTTGCCGCTGTCGTTTCACGTCCTGCTGCTGCTGCTGGCACTGTTGCCACCGTTTGCGCCCAGCCGGATCTATGCCAGCAGCGGCCTGATCCTGTTGGGCCTGCATGTGCTGGCGGCGATCCGGGTCGGCGGTGGCGGCTGGCGCGATCTCGGGGCCGTGGCTGCCGCACCGTTCTACATCTTCTGGAAACTGACCCTGTTCAAGGCGCTGCTGCACGGCGCACGCAAGGATGCCGCCTGGGTCCGCACCGATCGCGAGTCTCCTCCTCATGAACACCGCTGAACGTCCTGACGTTTCCGTCGTTATTGTCTCGTTCAACACCCGCGACCTGCTGCGGGAATGCCTGAACACGCTGGCTGCCGAGGCCGGTGGCGTCCATTACGAGACCATCGTAGTCGACAATGCCTCGCGCGATGGCTCGGCGGACATGGTCGCTGCCGAATTTCCCGCAGTGCGGCTGATTCGCAGCGCGGTCAATCTCGGCTTCGCCGCCGCGAACAACCGTGGCTTTGCCATCGCCACGGGCCGCTATGTGGTGCTGCTCAATTCCGACGCCTTCCCGCGTCCCGGAGCATTGCCAAACGCTGTGGCGCACATGGACGCTGATCCACGCATCGGCCTGGGCGGGGCGCGGCTGGTGGGGCGCGATGATGCCTGGCAGCCCTCGGCGCGACTGTTTCCCTCGCCGCTGAATGATCTGCTGTCCTTGTCCGGCCTGTCGGTGCGCTTTCCACGCAGCCGTTTTTTCGGTCGGGTCGATCGCACCTGGGCCGATCCTGGCGAACCGGCTGCCGTGGATTGGGTGCCGGGTGCGTTTTCCATCATCCGTCGTGAACTGCTCGAGCAGCTTGGCTATTTCGACGAGGCGTTTTTCCTCTACTACGAGGAAGTCGATTTGTGCCGGCGCATCAAGGCGGCTGGCTACACGGTGCATTACTGGCCGGACGTGGTGGTGGTGCATCTGGGCGGCGAGTCGTCCAAGACTCTGGAACACCTGACGCTGTCATCTTCGGGCGCGCAACTGACCCTGTGGCGACTGCGCAGCGAATATCTCTATTACCGCAAGCAGCATGGCCTGTTCACCGCCTGGCTGGCCAAGCAGGTGGAACAGTACTGGCACGCGCTGCGCGCCTGGAAGAATGGCCGCCACGCCGATGCCGGGCGGCGGGCCAAGGCTGAGGAGTCCCAGGCCATCGTCACCCTGATCAAGCAGGCCTGGCGGGAAACCGACGGTGGCCGGGTCTCGCCGCCACGACCCTGGTAGGAAGGTGAGCATGTTCGACAATCTGCGTGAAGACTGGCAGACCTATGAACGCGACCCGGCCCGCCAGGGGCTGTGGGTCATGGTGGTCTACCGCTTTGGCCGCTGGCGCTATGGCATTCAGAATCGCTGGCTGCGCCTGCCCTTCTCGATCCTCTACAAAATCCTCAAGCTGCTGTCGCAGATTCTCACCGGCATCGATCTGCCCTGTGAGGTGACCGTCGGGCGGCGCTTCAAAATCGAGCATTTCGGCGACATCATCATCAGCGGCGACACCGTGTTCGGGGATGACGTGGTGATCCGCAACGGTGTGACCGTCGGCTTGAAACGGACCAACGAACGCGGCGCGCCAGTGATCGGCAACCGGGTCGATATCGGCGCCGGGGCCAAGATTCTCGGTGCGATTCGCATCGGCGATGATGTGGCGATTGGCGCGAATGCGGTGGTGTTGCAGGACGTGCCGCCTCATTCGCTGGCGATTGGCGTGCCGGCGCAGGTTCGGCCGCGCCCGGTGCGTGGAGATCAGGTTTCATGAGCCGCGCCGCCCATCTCGTGCTGCGCCTGTTCGATCTGTTGCTGGCGCTCATTCTGCTGATCGTGCTGGCGCCGCTGTGGCTGCTGCGTGCGGTGCTGGCCCTGGTGCAGGGCGGGCGCCTGTTTGAGGCGACCGATTGCCTGGGCTGTGCGCACCGACCGTTTTCGCGCTTGCGCTTCGCCGGCACCGCGCCGGGTCGCGAACTGGCGGTGTTGTTCAACATTCTGCGCGGCGACATGGCCTTTGCCGGTCCGCGTCCGCTGGGCCTTGGCGAAGCGGCGGCGGTGCCGCACATGGCGGAAATCCGTTTTAGCGTGCGCCCGGGGCTGTTCTCACCGTATCTGTTGCAGCAGCGCACCGGTATCGCCCACGATCCGGAAAGCGTGCTCGACCGGCAGTTCGTCGAACATTTAAGCCTGCGCACCAGTGTCGGCCTGGTGATCCGTTCGCTGATTGCCGCGCTGCTCGGTGGCCGCGGCGGGCGACCGGTGCCGCCGATGCTCGATTTCTTCGGCGTGCCGATCGTCAATACCCGCATGGAGGAAGCGCTGGACTGGATCGCGACGCGGGCAACCCGTACTTCCAAGCCCTCTCCCGGAGGGCGGGGGGAGAAATCCCTGCTGGCCATCGTCAATCCCGATTGCCTGAATATCGCCTATACCCATGCCCGCTACCATCAACTGCTGCGCGAAGCGGCCCGGGTGCTGCCCGATGGCATCGGTCTGAAGATCGGCTGCCGGATGCTCGGTGTGGAACTGGCGGCCAATGTCAACGGCACCGACCTGTTTCCCCGGCTATGCGAGCGCGCTGTTCGCGACGGCTTTTCCCTGTTTCTGCTCGGCGCGCGGCCCGGGGTTACCGAACGGGTCGCGGACACGATGCGGGCGCGCTATCCGGGCCTGATCATCGCCGGCACCCAGCACGGCTATTTCAGCCCGGCGGAGGAAGGCGAGATCATTGCCCGGATCAATGCTTCTGGGGCGGGCGTGCTGCTGGTGGCATTCGGCGTGCCGCGTCAGGAATTATGGCTGGCCGAGCACCACGAGGCGCTGATGCCGCCGGTGCGTATGGGCGTCGGCGGCCTGTTCGATTTCTACTCCGGGCGGATTCCGCGCGCGCCGCTGTGGCTGCGCGAGATCGGTTTGGAATGGGTGTGGCGGCTGATTCAGGAGCCGGGGCGGATGTGGCGACGCTACATTCTCGGCAACCCACTGTTTCTTTACCGGGTCTGGAAACAGGCCCGTCAGGAGGCCAAGGCATGAGCGAGTACTCGGATCGCTTGACCGAGCCGGATGCGAATCTGCGCGAGGCCCTGTTGCGCCGCTATGGCCGGGTGCGTCCGGATGGGTTCTGGCAACGGCTGGCATTTCAGGGCAAGCGACTGGCCTGGAAAGCGGTGGTGGGCAGTGCCTATGTGTTCAAGCGCCTGCTCGATATCGTCGCGGCAACGATCCTGCTGATCCTGCTGGCGCTGCCGCTGCTGACCATCGCGCTGCTGATTCGCCTGGAATCACCCGGGCCAGTGCTGTTCAGGCAGACCCGGGTTGGCCGCTGGGGCCAGTTGTTCACCATGTGGAAATTCCGCTCCATGTACATCGACGCCGAGGCGCGCAAGGCGGCGCTGCTGGCCGCCAATGAATCCAGCGGCGGGGTGATTTTCAAGATGAAGCACGATCCGCGCATCACCAAGGTCGGCCGCTTTATCCGCAAGGCCTCGATCGACGAACTGCCGCAGCTGTGGAATGTGCTGATCGGTGACATGTCGCTGGTCGGGCCGCGTCCGGCCCTGCCGAGCGAGGTTGATCAGTACTCGCTGGCTGATCGGCGGCGTCTGGAAGTGATTCCGGGCATCACCTGCATCTGGCAGGTTTCGGGGCGCTCCGACATTCCGTTTCCCGAGCAGGTCAAGCTCGACGTGCAGTACATCGAATCGTCCTCGTTCTGGCAGGACATCCTGATCCTGCTCAAGACCGTGCCGGCGGTGATCCTGGGGCGGGGGGCCTACTAGCTCATGCAAGCATTGATTTTTGCCGACCGCATCGGCCAGGAACTGGAGCCGCTCACCGAGCAGACCTGTATTGCGCTGCTACCTGTCGTGGGCAAGCCGGTGCTGGAACATAGTCTGGAAGCGCTGGTCGCCGCCGGTGTGCGCCGGGCCATGATTGCCGTGTCGCCGTTCGCCGATGAACTGCGCGAGAGCATCGGCGACGGCAGCCGCTGGGGCATGCGCCTGGAATATGTGCTCACCCGTGGCGAGGAAGAGCCGGAAACGGTAGTGGAAAATTGCCGCAGCCGCCTGGATGATGAACTGCTGCTGCTGCGCGGCGATGTGTTGCGCGGCGCAGCGTTGGGCGAGTTTCTCGAGCAGGCGCGCCGGATCGAGGGACCGCTGGTGTACGGACGGGCGCGCGGCGCGCCGATCAGCCTGTGCCTGCATCGTGGCAACGGTCACGGTGGCCTGGAGGTGCTGCGCTGGTCGACGCCGCTGGAACAGTTGGCAACCTGGCCGGTGCTGGACTTGCCGGATGCAGCCCTGAATCGCCTGGAGTCGCTGCAGGCCTATCACCGCGCCAATCTCGACGCTGCCGCTGGGCGTTTTCCGGGTTTGATCATGCCGGGGCGGGCGGTAGCGCTGGGCCTGAGCGTCGGGTTGCGTTCCAAGATCTCGCCGCGCAGCCTGCGTCAGGGCATCGCCTTTGTCGGACGCGGCTGCCGCATCGAAAACAGCGCCGAGCTGTATGGCGAGGTGGTGATCAGCGATCGGGTGATTATCGACCGCTATGCCACGCTGCGCGATAGTGTGGTGCTGTCGGATACCTACATCGGCGAACTGCTGGAGGTGCAGAACGCCATCGTGCAGGGTAATCGGCTGATCCGGGTCGATACTGGCGCGGTGCTGCCGGTGGTGGAGACCTTTCTGCTCGCCGATCTGCGTGAGGTGACCCTGGGCAGTACCCTGGCCGATCCGTTCAACCGTCTGCTCGGTCTGCTGCTGCTGGCGCTGTCACTGCCCCTGTGGCCGCTGGCGCTGGCCTTGTCGCTGACGACTCATTTCGATACGCCGCTGCGTGAGCGGCGTCTGCGCGGCAATCGCCTGGAATTCGACGAGTTCGGCAGCCGGCGGCGGCGGGTGTTCACCGCCTGGGAATGGGCGGCGCCGTTGCCGGTGCTGCGCTATCTGCCGCGCCTGCTGGCGGTGGTCAGTGGTGATCTGCGCGTGGTTGGGGTGGTGCCGCTGACGCCGGAGGAAGCCGACAGCCGTGTCGAGGACTGGGAACAGGTGGCTGATCAGGCGCCGGCCGGGCTGATCGGGCCGACGCAGTTGAATCTGCCGCCGGGCGCGCCGCGCGAAGAGCGCCTGCTCAGCGACGCCTTCTATGCCCGCCAGCGCAGCGCTACCCGGGATTTTTACTGCCTGCTGCGTGGTCTGGCGACGCTGTTGACGCCCCGGGCCTGGTGGCCGGCCTGAGCGGCGCGATCTGGACCGTTTGTTAACCAATAGAGTTGTGATCGATCATGGAACCGACTTTCTGGCATGAGCGCTGGGCGCGCGCCGAGATTGGCTTTCACCAGCATCAGGGCAATGAAAATCTGCAGCGCTTCTGGTCGCGGCTGGCGCTGCGCAGCGGCGAGCGGGTGTTCGTGCCGCTGTGTGGCAAGAGCCTCGATCTGCTGTGGCTGGCTGGCGAAGGTCATCCGGTGACCGGGGTTGAGCTCAGTCCGCTCGCCGTTGAGGCATTTTTCAGCGAGAACAATCTGACGCCGCGCCGCTGGTGGGACGGCGCCTTTGAGGTCTGGGAGGCGGACGAGATTCGTATTCTGCTTGGCGACTTCTTTGCGTTGGAGCCGGGCCATCTGACCGGCTGCGCTGCGCTATATGACCGGGCCGCGCTGATTGCTCTGCCGCCGGCGCTGCGCCAGCGCTATGTGCGTCACCTCGCAAGCGTGTTGCCGGGCAGCCTGCCGCTGCTGCTGGTGACGCTGGAATATGATCAGTCGATACTGCCGGGGCCGCCGTTTTCGGTTGACGAGGACGAAGTGCAGCGCCTGTACGCGCCCAGCTATGCCGTGGATCTGCTCCACACCCGCGATGCCCTGGCCGAGGAATCGCGCTGGCGCGAGCGTGGCCTGAGCTGGCTGCTGGAGAAGGTCTATCACCTGACGGTTCCCATGGGCACGACTTCGTGACTGCTGCCCACTGCCCGCCGGTGTCGACGCTGACGCCGGCCCGGGTCGTCGCGCAGGTCTTTCTGCCGTTCGCCGCTGGCTACTTTCTGTCCTACCTGTATCGCACCATCAATGCGGTGCTATCGCCTTATCTGGTCGCTGAGCTGGGGCTGAACGCCGCTGATCTGGGCCTGCTGACCAGCGTGTATTTCATCAGCTTTGGCGCCTTTCAATTGCCGCTGGGCCTGCTGCTGGACCGCTTTGGGCCGCGCCGCGTGGAAGCCAGTCTACTGCTGCTGGCGGCGGTGGGTGCGGTGCTGTTCGCCCGCAGCCACAGTGCCGGGGACCTGATCCTGGGGCGGGCGTTGATTGGTCTGGGCGTGTCGGGCTGCCTGATGGCCAGCTTCAAGGCCTTCGTGGTCTGGTTTCCGACGGCGCGCCTGCCGGCGGTGAATGGCTGGGTGCTGGCCTCCGGTGGCCTGGGGGCATTGGCGGCGACTGCGCCGGTGGAATGGGCGCTGCGGATGACCGACTGGCGCGGCCTGTTTGGCCTGCTGGCGGCGCTGAGCTTTCTGGCGGCGCTGACGCTGCTGCTGGCGGTGCCGGAACGGCGCGGCGAGGGAGTGGCCGAGGGTCTGCGCGGGCAGTGGCAGGGGCTGATGGCCATTTTCCGCAGTCCGCTGTTCTGGCGGACTGCACCGGGCAGCGTACTGTCGCAGGCTTCGTTTCTGTCGATCCAGGGGCTGTGGGCGGGACCGTGGCTGCGCGATGTCGCCGGGCTGGACCGGGTCGCCGCCGCTGATGGCCTGTTCTGGGTGGCGGCGGCGATGGTGGGCGGTTTCCTGGGTATGGGACAACTGGCCTACCGCCTGTCGCGGCGCGGGGTGCCGCCGGGCGCGGTATCGGCGGTGGGCATGGCGCTGTTCATGCTGGTGCAGCTGGCGTTGCTGTGCGGGCTGCGACCCCTGCTGCCGCTGCTGCTGCTGTTTGGCTTCTTTGGCACCAGCGGCGTGCTCAATTACGCAGTGCTCACCCAGGCGTTTCCACCCATGCTGGCCGGGCGGGTCAACACTGCGCTGAACCTGCTGGTGTTCATCGTTGCTTTTGCCGGGCAATGGGGCATGGGCGCGATCATCAACCAGTGGCCGGGCGCAAATGGTGGCTATGCGGAAACCGGCTATCAATGGGCGTTCGGCGGCGCGCTGCTGCTGCAGGCCCTGACCTGGGTCTGGCTGTTGCGGGGTCTGTGGCGGCGTACTTGAACGCGACCCGGTAGCCTAGCGCCCGCTGCGCTGCCGGGTCAGCCAGCGATCCAGGCTGTTGGCAAACGCCTGCTTGTCGCGATCGTGATAAGGCGGTGGCCCGCCGCTGAGAGTGCCGATGGCGCGCAGTTCTTCCTTGAGATTGCGCAGCGCCAGCCGCTCACGGACATTATCGGCTGTGTACAGCTCGCCGCGCGGGTTGAGCGCCGGCACGCCCCGTTCAACCAGACGTGCCGCCAGCGGAATATCGGCGGTGATGACCAGATCGCGGACGGTGGCATGCTCGACCAGGTAATCGTCGGCGGCATCGAGGCCAGCGCTCACCTGTATCGCCCTGATCAGCGGCGAGGGCGGAACCTGCAGGCGCTGGTTGGCCACCAGGGTGACGGCCACGCCCCGGCGCTGCGCGGCGCGAAACACGATCACTTTCACCGGCGCGGGGCAGGCATCGGCATCAATCCAGATGGGCATCGGCGTTCGGCTACAGCTTCAGGCGCTTGAACAGGCTTTCCGGGATATGGCGGATCACCAGCATGATCCAGCGCCAGAAGCCGGGCAGGTAGACTTCATCGCGGCCACGTTCGACTGCAGCGACGATGCCTTTGGCGATCCGGTCGGGTTGCGCCCAGAGCAGACCCTTCTTCTCGAACGCCGCGGTCATCGGCGTATCAACAAAGCCCGGCTTGATGGTGATGACCTGCACGCCGTGGCGGCTGAGCCGGTTGCGCAGCCCCTGTAGGAACAGGCTGACCATGCCCTTGGCTGCGCCATAGACATAGTTGCTCTGTCGGCCACGCTCGCCGGCCACCGAACTGATGGCGATTAAAACCCCGCGCCCGCGCTGTTCAAAGGCATTGCCCAACAGCGTCGCCAGGCTGATCACGCTCAGCGCGTTGGTGTGAATCGCCGCCAGAGTCTGCTCGACCGACTGCTGGCAGGCGGCCTGATCGGGCAGGGTGCCGTGGGCGATCAGGGCGATATCGATGCCGCCGAGCGCCTGCGTGGCCCGCTCCAGCAGGGCCGGATGCTGGCTGAGTTGATCGAGGTCGAGGCTTTCGCGGGCGACCGGCTGCCCGGAGCGAATCTCCAGATCGCCGGCGATCGCGGCCAGTTTTTCGGCATTGCGCCCGACCAGATAGAAACGGGCACCGCTGGCGGCGAAACGGCGTGCGGTAGCTTCGGCGATGGCTGAAGTGGCGCCAATGATCAGAATGTTGCGCATATCGTTCATAACCTTGCGAAAGAGTTTCCGGTCCGCGCGGCGAGCGGACCTGGAACTGATGAAAAACTGCCGTTCGTCCTGAGCGTGTCGAAGGATGAACGGAGAAGCGCTTAATCAGCCATGACCCGCCGCCAGAAGCTGGACGAGAAGCGTGGATCAATATAGCGGCTGAAGCTGTTCCACTGTGGGTAATACTCGCGGAAGCTCGCGCCGCTCATGCGGGCATCCTTGGCGGGATAAACCGCGCCGCCGGCCTGTCGGGTCACGGCGTCGAGCTGTTCCAGCAGCTTAAGGGTACCCGGACCCCGGTTCGGGAAGTCCAGCGCCAGGGTGATGCCGGGACGCGGGAATGAGAGCAGCCCGCCCGAACTGCGCTCACCAAAGCGTTTCAGCACCGCCAGCATCGAGCCCTGACCGCTGGTGGCGATGCGGTCGAGAATCTCGCTCAGCGCCGCGCGCGCCTCGGTAATCGGGATGACGCACTGATATTGGAAAAAGCCGCGTCGCCCGTACATGCGGTTCCATTCCAGCAGATTATCCAGCGGATAGAAGAACGGCTGATACGGCGTCAGGCCACGCGCCGGACGCGGCAGGTGGTAGTAAAGCTGGTTGAAGAGCCGCACGCTCAAGGCATTGACCGGTGACAGCGGCGGCGTGAACGGCACGGTCAGGGCAAGGCGTTCCGGCGGCGTTGATTTCAGCACGCCCGGCGGCGCGTGCATCCCGGCCATGTAAATTCCCCGGCCCAGCGCCCGGCCACGGGCGGCGCAGTCGATCCACGACACGATATAGGGATAGCGCGCCTCGTAGTCGTCGTTCAGCGCCAGGAATTCGTCCAGGCTGGCAAAGCGGCGGTTTTCAGCCACGATCCACGGGTTAGCGATCCGCTGCAACCGGATTTCCACCCAGCTGATCAGGCCCGTCAGGCCCAGCCCGCCGACCGTAGCGCGGAACCAGTCGCCGTTTTGCGTCGGTGTGCAGAGCAGGCGCTGACCATCGGAGCGCAGCAGTTCAAAGGCCAGCACCTGCTCGCCAAAGCTGCCGGTGACGTGGTGATTCTTGCCGTGCACATCGTTGGCGACCGCGCCGCCCAGGGTGACGAACTGGGTGCCGGGCGTCACTGCCAGGAACCAGCCCTGGGGCACCACCAGGGCCAGAATCTCCGCCAGTAGCACGCCGGCCTCAGCGCGCAGGATGCCATGGGCTGGATCGAAGGCGATGAAACGGTCCAGCCCGCGCCCCAGCAGCAGCGCGCCAGCGTTGTTCAGGCAGACATCGCCATAGCTGCGGCCATTGCCAAAGGGCAGGCAGGTGAGCGGTTGCGCCGGCAGGCTCAGTGTCTGCCGGTCGTGGCAGAACAGGACCTGGCGCGGTTGCGACGCCGGGCAGCGGCCCCAGCTTTGCGGTATGGACAGGGTCATGGCAGCTTGGCTCTCAGCGGGGCAACGCGCCCAGGCCAATCAGCGCGCAGGCCAGCAGCGCGAAGCGGCTTTGCGGATCGGTCAGGGCGAACAGGATCGGATCATCGTGCATTTCGCCGCGATGGGTGACCAGCCAAACCCGGCTGATCCAGTACAGCAGCACCGGGCAGATCAGCCAGATCACCATCGGCTGGCCATAGAGCATGCGGCTGGTTTCGCTGTTGACGTACAGCGCCAGCACCAGCACCGACAGATAGCCGGCGGCAGCGCCCAGGCTTTGCAGCACGCCCAGGTCATCGACGCGATAGCCACGGCCCCGGGCGCTGAGTTCGCCGCGCTCGCGCATTGTCCACAGTTCGGCGTAGCGCTTGACCAGCGCCAGGCTGAGGAACAGGAACATCGAGAAGGCCAGCAGCCAGAACGAGGGGATGACGCTGACCGCTGCCGCGCCGGCGACGATGCGCAGGGTGTAGAGCCCGGCCAGGGTGATGGCATCGAGCATCAGGGTGCGCTTAAGGCGCAGCGAGTAGGCGAGGGTAAAGATGTAGTAGGTCGCCAGCGTGGCGGTGAACGCGAATGGATTGATCAGCAGGCTCAGGCCAAACGCGCTGAGCAGCAGCACCGGCATGGCGACGATGCCGTGGGCAATCGGCAGCGTGCCTGCGGCAAACGGTCGGCGGCGCTTGCGTGGATGGCGCCGGTCGGCGCTCAGATCGAGCAGGTCGTTGAGCAGATAAACGCTGGAGGCGCACAGGCCAAAGCTGAGAAAAGCCAGCAGCGCCAGCATGATTTTGTCGGGCTGATCCCAGACGTGGCCGGCGATCAGCGGCACGAAAATCAGCGCGTTTTTCAGCCACTGATACAGGCGCAGGCCCTTGACCCAGTGCCGCCAGGGTTTTGTCGCCGGGCTGAAGATTCGCTCCACTTCGCACAGGGTGCGCGCCTGCTCGGCCAGAGCGGCACTGGCGTTGACCACCAGGGCGCGGCGGGCGTGTCGCCATACGGCCAGATCGACACTGGCATTGCCGGCGTAATCGAAACCGCGTTCGCCATACCGCTCCACCAATGCTTCGGCCTTGTGCACGCCGGCGAGATTGCGCGCCGCATCGGTGGCCAGCACTTCGTCGAACAGATGCAGATGCGCCGCGACCTGTTCGGCGAATTTGCGATGTGAGGCCGTGACCAGCACCAGCCGCCGGCCCTGCTGTTTCTGTTCGCGCAGGAAGTCGAGCAGCACGGTGTTATAGGGCAGGGTGTCAATGTCCAGATCAACCCGTGCGGCGATTTCCGCCTTGAGCGTGGCCTTGCCGCCGGCCAGCCAGCGGGGCCAGTGCAGCACCGCCAGCGGCGCTTGCTTGAGTTGGGCGAAGGCGGCTTCCAGCAGCAGATCGGAATTGAGCAGGGTGCCGTCAAGGTCGATGCAGAGGGGGATTGAAGTGTTCATCAAGTAGGGCCTGTCGCTTTGTATACCGTGGTCTTGATAAAAGTGCGGTCGCATTGAAATTCAGGGTTTGGTAAACCCCGTTGCTTGCAAATGGCAACGATTTTTTGCAAGCCGCGTCCGGCTTTTTCTACCAAACCATAGTCGCGGCATAACTGGGCGATATTGGGATTGCGATAAAATGAAACACCCGCCAGCGCATTATCCAGGGTCAGGGTATTCGGCAATGCGCCGGGAGAAAATAGCTCCAGTCGGTCGTCAAACAGCGAGAGCCGGATTTTTTGCCCGAAGATCGACCAGTCCCGATGACAAAAGGCATTGGTAATCAGCTCACGAACCACAAAAAAATCGTAATCCGGCACATCAGTTCGATGTGGATTGCCTTCCAAAAAGGTTCCACGTACCGCCGAATTGAATTGCACAAATTTCATGGCAGCCTCAATGGATTCTGGAATGGGCGCGGAAAGTTCTTTCTGATCGGCAATCGCACCCGTGCTATCCGGTCCGATAAAGCGGAATAACTGGATGCCGCATTGGGGAAGCAGTCTTTCAGCATTTAATCCAAAGAACAGCGCACCGACTACGGTCATCTGCTGATTATTCATCAACTGCCAATTTTCAAGCAGCGAGTGGGCGGCATGTTCTTCAAATTCCATTTTCCGGTAAGTCTGGCAGTATTCACGGAAGCGCAACCAATCTACGTTAGCAGCGGATGTTCCCGGCAAGGCGGTAATTTCAAAATGGTAAAGTCCACCCGATTGCAGGAGGCGAATCAGTTCCGGCATACTGGGTTCAATCGAAACGGTGCCGACCCTTACATAAAACCGGTTTTGCCCCTTGACCTTGTAAGGCTTGAACAGGCCTTTTGGGATCACAACTTCAAGGACTTTTTTGCCGCTGGAATGCTGATGATAAAAAATTTCCGGCAATACTGAAGGCTCGATTAAATTGCGGCAAATGTTGATTATTTTTTCTTCAATCGCTTTATCATCAATCCCGCTGACTGTGCCATCGTCTTCGATCCCGATGAAAATGCTGCCGCCACTACTGTTGGAGAAAGACACAACCTCCTTAGCCAAGCTTTCATTACGAAATTGACCGCTTTTGAACTCGGTGATGTGGTCTTCACCTTGTTCGAGGATGAGGGTTAAGTCTTTCATTGGATCAGGTATCGCTAAGAGACTAGTAATAAACATTAAGCGGGGTATATATTGGTTCAGCTTAAAACTAGCTGCGTAGCCCTGGAAACTGAGGTAGCGTAAAAGAATATTTCCCTTCGAGGTTGCAACGGACTAAGGGAACCCGCCGAAGCGACTCAGGGGCGGCATCATGCCGCGCCTGAGCGCCGTAGGAATCCCCGGCCTTCAGGCCGGGGAGGATGTCAATGACGAGTTCTAGCAATCGATCAGAGGTCATCATGCTCGCACCCTGCGGTCACATTCTCAGAGAACTGCGGGTCGTTTGCCGCTCATGCCCAATACCCCCACCGCTACGCCGCCGATTGCCACTGCGAACCACAAGGTCGCAATCCGGCACAGCAGGGTAATCGCCACCGCTGAGGCGCTGTCTGCACCGAACGCCACCAGCAGCCCGCCCATCACCACCTCGGTGCCGCCCAGGCCGCCGGGCAGAAACGACAGGGCTCCGGCCAGCACGGCAATCGCGTAGATGCCAATACCTGTGGCGAGACCGACGCCGATGTCAACGTCATGGGCGAGCAGATACAGGGAAAAGCCCTCCAGTCCCCAGGACAGCACGCCCAGCCCGAGACCAAATAGCAGATAGCCTGGCCGCAGCAGGACTGCCGCCGAATCCAGTAATCGGGCCAACCGGTCGAAGTGGTGGCCGTGGCGATGCTGCTGTGCCCAGCCCCGCAGCTTTCCGGGCAGCCAGGCACGGGTGACCAGCCAGCCCAGCCCGAGCGTGAGCACCCAGGCAATCACCACCAGCCAGGCATAATCGGGCCGCGCCAGCAGGATCAGCAGCGCCAGCAGACTCATCGCCAGCACATCCAGCAGACGCTCAACGAACAGCGCCGCCAGGCTCTGCGCGTAGCTCACGCCATGGCCATGCAGATACAGCGAGCGCACCGCCTCGCCGGCCTTGCCGGGTGTCACGGTCAGGGTGAAGCCGGCCAAGTAATAGAGGAAATGCCGCCACCACGGCAGGCTATGGCCAAAGGCGGCGATATAACGCTGCCAGCGCCAGAAGCGCAGCAGATAATTGAGCAGCGATAGGGCAAAAATCGCTACCAGTACCGGCGATCCCACCCGGCGCAGCGCGGCCAGAACCGCATCGCGGTCGGCAAACAGCACTCCGCCCAGATACAGCAGCGCGGCCAGGCCGATGCTTAGAGTCAGGGCGCGGCGGTGATGGGGGGACATGGCGATGGGGTCA
>OFRV01000008.1_pt1 | contig 43326 bp, 39 predicted proteins | sample 1543231 | NCBI WGS metagenome assembly OFRV01 (sample SAMN05442499, study PRJEB24371) | freshwater metagenome | isolation source: Freshwater Lake | place: Canada: Niagara | collected 2013-08-21 | reverse complement strand
ATCGTCGGCAGCGTCAGATGTGTATAAGAGACAGGCGCAGGAACGCGCCACCAGCTATTCGCGCGCCCTGCTGGAAACTCTGGCACTGATCGCTTACCGTCAGCCGATTACCCGCGGCGAAATCGAGGAAGTGCGTGGGGTCAGTCTCAGCGGTAGTATCATGAAAACCCTGCAGGAACGCGGCTGGATCAAGGTGATCGGCCATCGTGAAGTGCCCGGGCGGCCGGCGCTGTACGCCACCACCCGCGTGTTTCTGGATTATTTCAACCTCAAGAGCCTGGGCGACCTGCCGCCGCTGGCGGCGCTGCGCGATCTGGATGCGGTCAGTGCTGCTTTGGAACGCCGCACCGCGTTGAGCCCGGACTCTTCACCGCCCATGGATGCCTCTGATGGCTGAACGCTTGCAAAAATTCCTGGCCAGTGCCGGTATTGGTTCCCGGCGCCAGATCGAGGCGTGGATTCGCCAGGGGCGCATCACCGTCGATGGCGTCATTGCCCAGCTCGGTGTCCAGGTCACGGGCACCGAGCGCATCCAGCTCGATGGTCGGCCGGTGCTGGTGCGGGCGCTGCGGCCGCGCCGGCGCGTGCTGGCTTATTACAAGCCGGTCGGCGAAGTAGCCACCCGCCGCGATCCCGAGGGCCGACCGACGGTGTTTGAGCGCTTGCCGGCCTTGCATGGTGGGCGCTGGGTGGCGGTCGGTCGCCTGGATCTGAATACCCAGGGTCTGCTGCTGCTGACCAATGACGGCGAACTGGCCAACCGTCTGATGCACCCCTCGGCACAGGTGGAGCGCGAATATGCGGTGCGCGTGCTCGGCGAGGTGACCCGGGAGACGCTGCGCGCCTTGCAGGAAGGCGTCAAACTCGACGATGGGCTGGCGCGCTTCGACGAGATTCGCGATATCGGCGGTGAGGGCGTCAATCACTGGTATCACGTCGTGCTGCGCGAGGGGCGCAATCGCGAAGTACGGCGGCTGTGGGAATCGCAGGGGCTGACGGTGAGCCGGCTGACCCGGGTGCGCTATGGCACGGTGACGCTGCGTCGCGGCCTGCATCCGGGGCAGTGGGATGAGCTGGAGGATGAGCAGATTGCGGCGCTGCTGGAAGTCATCGGCTGGCGTGCCGCCCCCGCGCCGGCAGAACCGGCACCTTCGCAATCGCGTTCTGGCGCGCGTTCTGGCGCGTCACGCGAGCAACGGGCGCCGCGTCCGGCACGCCTGGATCGAGAATCCGTGGTGGAAGCAAAACGCGCCCATCCGCGTCCGGCACGCCCGGAGGGGCAGGGTCAGCAGCAGGCGGCCGCGCCGCGCCGACCCCATGCCGGTCCGGACTCGCGTCCTGCCGCGTCGCAGGAGACCCGCTCTGCGCCGCGCTCACGCCCGGCAACGACAGCGCATCAACAGCGTACTGCTGCGACGCCACCCGCGCGCCGGGGTGGCGATCCCTGGAACAGCGCGCGGCCTGCATCTGGCAAATCCGCACCTGGAAAATCCGCCGCGCCGCCGCGCCCGATCAAGCCTGGGCGCGCAGGACCTGGCCGGTAACGCCGCGACTGTCCGGGCCGAGCAGATACAGATAGGCGGGCAGAATCGCATCCGGCGTTGGCCATTCCGCTGGATCGCGTCCGGGATAGATTTTCAGCGTCATTTCGGTGCGGACCCGGCCCGGATCAAGGCTGTTGACGCGGATGTGGGTGTTGGCTTCCAGTTCGCTGGCCAGCAGCTTCATCAGCGTCTCGCTGCCGCCCTTGGACACCGCGTAGGCACCCCAATAGGCCTGGCCGATTTCGCTGACCTGATCAGCGGTGAACACCACCGAAGCGTCGGCGGAGCGGTGCAGCAGCCCGAGCAGGGCATGGGTGAGCATGAACGGGGCGTTAAGGTTGACCTGCAGGATCCGGTACCAAAGCTCGATGTCGTAGTTGGCGATCGGCGTCAGACCTTCAAACAGCGCTGCGTTGTGCAGCAGCCCGTCGAGACGGCCAAACTCGCTGTCCAGCACTTGGGCCAGGTCCAGATAATCCTTGGGAATGGCGCCTTCCAGATTCATCGGATAGATCGCCGGTTTTGGACCGCCGGCCTGCTCGATGTCGTCATAGACCTGTTCCAGCTTGCGGATGGTGCGTCCGAGCAGGATCAGGGTTGCGCCATGGGCGGCCAGGCAGCGCGCGGCAGCGCGGCCCAGGCCATCCCCGGCTCCGGTGATCAGGATCACCCGATCTTTCAAAAGGTCAGCGGCAGGCTGGTAGTCCTTCATGGCGGCGTGTATCCAGCGTTATGTTGTTGATGTTGTTTGTGGCAACCGCCTCTGTGGGAGTCGGTATCTGGTCCGCTAGTCTACTATGCGGCCGCCAACTGCCGGTAGCGGCGCTGTTCACGGCGCCGCAGGCGCCAGCTCAGCCAGAGCTTACGCAAGGGGGGCAACTGGGTGCGCTGTTCCAGCAGGCGATAACCATCGGCGGCGATTTCCGCCAGCAGCGTCTGCACCAGTTCCAGGCGGACCAATAGGCTGCACTGCGCGTGGCGGTCGCACTCGGGCAGTAGTTCCAGCGCCCGGCGCTGATAATCGGCGAGGCGCTCGGCCTGAAAGGCGAACAGTTGCCGCACCCGCTCAGTAGTCTGCGCCGCCAGCAGATCGCCAGGATCGACGCCAAAGCGGCGCATTTCATCCTCGGGGATGTAGAAGCGGCCATGCTGGGCGTGATGACGGATGTCGTAGAAACGCTCGAACAGCAGCAGCAGCGCGCCGGCTTCGTGGGCAAAGCGCGGCGTGGCGCGGCGGTCGGCATAGCCGAGTACTTCGCTGCTCAGCAGCACGGGTATGCTGCCGTGGCGGTGAACGTACAGGGTCAGCTCGGTGAAGCTCGGGTAGGCGTCGTAATCCAGATCCATGGCGACACCGTCGAGGATTTCGCGGAAATATTCTTCGGGTAGGTTGTAGCTGCTCAGCTGCGGTTGCAGGGCGCGGCTGACCGGGTGTTGCGGATTGCCGCTGAACAGTTGGTTCAGTTCAGTGCGCCACCAGTCGAGCTTGGCTTGGGCGACACCGATGTCGCGGCAGTCCTGGGTGATGTGGGTTGCTTCCAGGTAAAAGGCCTGCAGGGCGTTCAGGGCGCGGCGCTGGGGCTGCGCCAGACCAAGCAGGCTGTAATGAAAATCCGAACCTGGCCGATCGGCCAGGTTCTGGCAGTAGTGATCGGGAATTGTGTCGAGATTCATGCCGGGGCATCTCCGGTGGCGCCAACCCTGTGGCGGACTGTTGCAAAATGGGATGATGCGAGCGAATGGCGGTTTGCACGGTGTGGACCGCTATTATCGCCCGTTGTCGCCTGGCCTGTCGCCCGGCATGCCGGGCGGGCGCGGCTATTTGTGGTTCTGGATATCACGCAGCAGGCGCTGTTCGCCACTGCGCAATTGACCGGCGTGGATGGTGGAGAGCGGGACATCTTCGGCACTGAGCGCCTTGGCTGAGACGCCTTCGGGCGGACGGGTGCCGTAATGGACATGGCCCTCGGCATCGGTCCAGGTGTAGATCTGCTCGGTGGGACGCACGCTGACGGTGCCGCTGTTGAGCGGTACGGTTGTGGCCGGCTGGTTGGCCGGTGGCCGGTTGCTGTAGTGCACGCGGCCGCCAGCATCGGTCCAGGTATACACCGCGTCCTCGGCATGAGCGATCGTGGCGGCCAGCAGCAGGCCGGGCAGCAACCGGGTCCAGCGCCGCGCGCGCGGGTGGGGAAGAGAGAGGGATGGCAGCATGGATGTGCTCCAGTACGTCGAGTGCTCAGGCGCGCAGGGTTTCGGCAGTGGCGAACGCTTTGTTCGCTGTCGCGCGGGAGCGTTTACAGACACTATAGCCGGTTGTCGCGGCGGGTTGATGCAGAGTCGGCGATGGGCTTTGGCCGCTGGCGGTGTTGCAGGAACGCATGGCCAGGAGGCCTTGCATGGTGATTGGAAATGGATGTGACTCCTTGGGAATCCGGGCAATTTTCAAGAGGACATCGTGCGCATGACTGATCTGGCTGAATCCCTGCACATTCAACGCGTTTCCGGCAGCGCCATCCAGGCCTGGCTGCCGGTGCTGGCGCAATTGCGCATTCGCGTATTCCGCGAATTTCCCTATCTCTATGACGGCAGCGTCGCTTACGAGGAAAACTACCTGCACAGCTACGTCGCAGTACCGGATAGTGTCATGGTGCTGGCCCGGGATGGCGAGCGGGTGGTGGGTGCAGCGAGCGGATTGCCGCTGGTCGCGGAAACGCCGAATGTAATCGCGCCGTTTCTCCAGCACGGCTACGATCCACGCCGCATCTTCTACTACGGCGAATCGGTGCTGCTGCCCGAGTACCGGGGATGTGGCCTCGGCCATCGCTTTTTGGCGGAACGCGAGGCGCATGCGCGCGCGCTGGGTGGTTTCGAGATGGCCTGTTTCTGCGCGGTGGTGCGCCCGGTCGATCATCCGCGCCGCCCGGCGGATTACCGGCCACTGGATGGCTTGTGGAACCGGCATGGGTTCGTCCGGCACCCTGAACTGCACACGACGTTTTCCTGGCGGGATCTGGATGAAGTCACCGAATCGCCCAAGCCGATGGTGTTCTGGCTGAAGCGGCTGGATTGAGCGCGCCTCTCTCCCAAAGGCAGGAGAGAGGGCATGATCAGGGTCTCAGACCGTGGTCACTGACGGCAGGCCGGACAGGGCCATGGCCAGTTCCGCCTCGTCGTAATCCTGATCGGTGAGCTTGCCGGCAAAGTAGTCCATATAGGCCTGCATATCGAAATGGCCGTGGCCGCAGAGGTTGAACAGGATCGCCCGGCTCACCCCTTCCTCCTTGCAGCGCAGCGCCTCGTCGATCGCGCCCTTGACCGCATGATTGGCTTCCGGCGCCGGCAGGATGCCTTCAGCGCGGGCAAAGGTCACACCGGCTTCGAAGCAGCCGGTCTGGTGATAGGCGCGTGCTTCGATCAGGCCCAGTTCCTTGACGTGACTGACCAGCGGCGCCATGCCGTGATAGCGCAGGCCGCCGGCGTGGAAACCGGGCGGGGTGAAGGTCGAGCCGAGCGTGTGCATCTTGGTCAGCGGCGTCAGGTGCGCGGTGTCGCCGAAGTCATAGGCATAAGGGCCGCGGGTCAGGGTCGGGCAGGCCGCTGGCTCGATCGCCACGATGCGCACTGCGCGTCCGCCACGCAACTGCGCACCGATGAACGGGAAGGCAATACCGGCAAAGTTGGAGCCGCCGCCGGTGCAGCCGACCACGATATCGGGATAATCATCGGCCATCTCCAGTTGCGCGATCGCTTCCAGGCCGACCACGGTCTGGTGCAGCAGCACATGGTTGAGCACCGAGCCGAGCGCGTACTTGGTGTCATCGCGCTGGGCGGCCACTTCCACTGCCTCGGAAATGGCAATGCCCAGGCTGCCCGGGTGATCGGGCCGTTGCGCCAGGATCGCCCGGCCAGCGGCGGTTTCCATGGAAGGTGAAGCGACACAGCGCGCGCCGTAGGTTTCCATCAGCGCGCGCCGATAGGGCTTCTGGCCGTAGGACACCCGCACCATGAACACCTGCACGTCAATGCCAAACAGCGCCCCGGCAAAGGCCAGTGAGGAGCCCCATTGTCCGGCGCCGGTCTCGGTGGCGATGCGCTTGATGCCGGCTTCCCTGTTATAGAAGGCCTGCGGGACGGCGGTGTTGGGTTTGTGGCTGCCCGCCGGGCTGACGCCCTCGTACTTGTAGTAGATGCGCGCCGGAGTGCCGAGCGCTTTTTCCAGGCGGCGGGCCCGATACAGCGGGCTGGGTCGCCATTGCCGGTAGATATCGCGCACCGGCTTGGGAATTTCGATCTCGCGCGCGGTCGCCATTTCCTGCTCGATCAGCGAGCGCGGAAACAGCGGCGCCAGGTCATCAGGACCGACAGGCTGGTGGGTGGCAGGATGCAGGACGAGTGGCGGCGGCGCGGGCAGGTCGGCGACCAGGTTGTACCAGGACTTCGGCATCCGGCTCTCGTCGAGCAGGTATTTGACAGTTTCGCTCATGGTGGTCTTGTCCAGAAAAGCAAAAGGCCCGCCGTGGGACCGGCGGGCCGGATCAGTTCAGCGCGGCGATCAAGCGCCGCTTATTCTAACCGAGTTTGCTAGCCAAGATTGACCCCATAATCGCGGGCCACGGCGCCGAGACCCCCGGCATAGCCCTGACCGATGGCCTTGAATTTCCATTCCTCGTTATGCCGGTACAACTCGCCGAAGATCATCGCGGTTTCGGTCGAGGCATCCTCGGAGAGATCGTAGCGGGCGATTTCCTGCTCGCCATCGACGTTCAGGGCGCGGATATAGGCATTGCCGACCTGGCCGAAATTCTGCCGGCGCGCTTCGGCATCGTGGATCGTGACCACGAAAGCGACCTTGGCGGCGCTGGCGGCCATCTGCCCGAGTTCGATTTCGAGGGCTTCGTCATCGCCCTCGCCCTCGCCGGTACGGTTATCGCCCTTGTGCACCACGGCGCCGGAGGGATCCTGCGTATTGTTGTAGAACACGAAATGCTGATCGCTGAGCACCTTGCCGGCGCTGTCCAGCACGAAGGCCGAGGCGTCCAGATCAAAAGCGCTGCCATCGGTCTTGCGCAGATCCCAGCCTAGGCCAAAGCGCACTTTTTTCAGGCCGGGCGCCTGCTTGCTCAGCGAAACGTTCTGACCTTTCTGCAGAGAAACAGCCATATTTGACTCCTTGCACGGGGTTCGACGGGGGATTCAGGTTCAGATATTGATGCCGTATTGACGGCACATCGCCGCCAGGCCGCCTGCATAGCCCTGGCCAACGGCGCTGAATTTCCAATCGCTGCCATGGCGATAGAGTTCGCCAAAGATCATCGCGGTTTCGGTCGAGGCGTCCTCGGCCAGATCGTAGCGGGCGACTTCGGTGTTGGTCTCGGCATTGACCAGACGGATATAGGCATTGCCGACCTGGCCGAAATTCTGCCGGCGGGCATCGGCGTCGTGAATGGTCACGGTGAAGGCGACTTTCTGCACCTCAGCCGGCACGCGCGACAAATCCACCATCAGCGCTTCGTCGTCGCCTTCGCCGGCGCCGGTGCGGTTATCGCCGGTGTGCTGCACCGAACCGCAGCTCGACTTGAGCTGGTTATAAAAAATGAAGTCGGCTTCCGAACGCACCTTGCCATCGACACCGAGCAGGAACGCCGAGGCGTCCAGGTCGAAATCGGTGCCATCGGTGGCGCGGGCATCCCAGCCCAGACCGACCAGCACTTTTTTCAGGTTGGGTGCTTCCTTGCTGAGCGACAGGCGCTCGCCTTTGTTGAGAGAAATGGCCATCGGGATCATCCTTCCTACAATCGACAACATGCTTGAGGGCGAAGGCGCGGGCGGCTTGGGAAGGGCTCCAGGCTGCCCGCGCTGTACTGGATGTGATTAATCCGCTTTCTTTGCGGGGGCTTCGTTCTCTGTCTCTTCCTCCGGGGCACCGGGGAACAGCAGCGAGGCAATCACGCCCACTGCCAGGGTGCCGAGAATGATCATGAGACTGAGATTGGCGGAAATTTCCCAACCCGGCCAATGGAAGATATGGTTGGAAGCCTGCAGCGCCAGCTTGAAGGCAATGAAGAACAGCAGCGCGGCTACGGCCTTGTCCAAGTGCACCAGATACTGCTGTGCCGCCGCCAGCACGAAATACAGCGAACGCAGGCCGAGAATGGCGAAGATCACCGCTGAATAAACCAGCAGCGGCTCGCGGGTCACGGCGATCACTGCCGGCACCGAGTCGAAGGCGAAAATGATGTCGGAGACTTCGATACACACTAGGCACAGCAGCATCGGCGTGGCATAGACCGCTGCTTCGCGGGCAACCGAGATACTGGAATCCTGTTGCACCATGGTTTGCACATGGCCATGGCTGACCAGGAATTGCCCACCGTGCAGGCGCGGGAAGATCGGCACCAGTTTCTGCGTCACCCGTACCGACCAGTGATCGGAGTAATCGGCGATCTCGTCGTTCTCGCCGACGCCGCTGAGCATCTTCCAGCCGGTCCAGGCCACGATGGCGGCGAACACGAATTCAATCCAGGTGCTCAGGCCAAACAGGCTGGTGCCAAAGGCGATGAACAGCATGCGGAAGATCACCGCGCCGAGGATGCCGAAATACAGTACGCGATGCTGCAGCGCGCCCTTAATGCCAAAGGAGGCAAAGATGGCGACGAACACCATCAGGTTATCCACCGACAGCGACTTTTCCAGGATATAGCCGGCCAGGAACAGATCGGCGAATTCGGGACTGTGGTGGATTTTCAGGTAGAAATAGAAGCCAATCGCCAGGCAGATCCAGAACAGCGACCAGGCCACGGCATTGGGGATGCTGATGTTCTCGCTGTCCTTATGCAGACGCAGGTCGAGCCAGACCGAGAAGGCTACCACCGCCACGAAAATGGCGATGGTTTCCAGCGGAAAACCGAGATGTTGTTCCATGACGTCCCGGGCGCTCAGGTCAGATCGAAGTCTTGGGGATTCAGACCCAGTTCGGCGCAGATCTTGCGCACGATCGCCTTTTCGTTATCGTCAAAATTGCCGTCGGCGGCGCCGATCGCGCAGCACACCCGCACCATCAGCCGTGCTTCATCGGACTTATCCTTGACTTTGGCAACCGCCTGCAGGGCGCTGGCCTGACCGATCTGGTGGTCAAAATCAAACTGCTTGGCGTACTTGTCGAAGATGGCAATGACGTCCTCGGTGCTGTACACCGAAAGAATCGGGTTGGTGCGCAGGAAACCTATCATCTTCTGCTTTTCCTCGGCGCGGGCCACGCCATCGGCATAGGCGACCAGGGCGCAGCCGGCCACGACCGATTCCAGGAAGCTTTTGTTGCGAATCTTGGAAACTTCGCCCTGCAGGGTGGTGGATACTTCATTGAAGCGTTGCTTGAGCCATTCGAGAGCCATGCGTCTTCTCCTTGGTTGATTGATGTGTGGATAGGGGTAAAACGTGGAGTCGCCTAGTCCTTGGAGCCGGCAACCCAGCGCAGGCCGAAGCCATAGGCTTGATCAAGGACGCGGTGATCGGCGAAATATTCGACCAGCTTTGTGACCTTGATATTGCCGCCCTGGTTCTCCAGCATGGTCAGCGCGCACATGCGCTGGTCATTGCGATGGCTGTCCAGGCGGATTTCCAGGGTCGGCTGATTGGGTGTGCGCAGGGTGACTACGGCATCGGTTTCCGCCCAGTTGGGCGCACCCTGATAGATCAGGGCAAAGACCACGATCCGGTCGATTTGCGCCCATTCGCGGCCGTTGATGCGCAGGAATTCGCCCTCGGTGCTGGCGCCGCTGCGGTCATCGCCCATCAACTGGATATAGGGCGGCTGTTGCAGGCTGCCGAAGCTGTCGCCGAGTGCCTGCACGGCGCCGGCACGGCCATCGCGCAGCTTGAACAGGCAGCCGAGGTCGAGATCAACCTTGCCGCTGCCGGTCAGCCGGCCAAAGAAGCCGCCGCTCTTGGCGCTGCCCTGGTTCCAATTCAGGTTGATGACCAGTTCATCGAAACCGGCGCCTTTCTTCTCCAGCGAAATGCTGCTGCCCTTTTTCTCCAGGGTGATTTTTTCCAGACGCAGCGGTTTGGCTGCTGGTGCGCTGGCGGTCGGCGGCGCCGGTGGCATGGCCGGCGCAGCGGCATCCGGGTCATCGGCGACATCGACGCCGTATTGCCGGGCCAGTGGTGCCAACCCGCCGACGAAACCCTGGCCGACGGCGCGGAATTTCCATTCACCGTTGCGCAGGTACAGTTCGCCAATGATCAGCGCGGTTTCCGCCATCATGCGCGTCGCCAGCGGAAACGCCGCCAGCACAGCCTGACTCTGCGCGTCGCGGATCTCGGTGCGTACCTGCGTCAGTTGTCCAAACGACTGGCCGCGGCGCTGGCCCTGATCGATGGTCAGGGCGATCACGATGCGTTCAATACCGGCGGGCAGGGCGGCAAAGGTGATGGTGAAGCTGCGCCCGTCCCCGGCCCGCTGGATGCCGCCGCCGGGCAGCGTGGGTTGATTGTAGAAGATGAAATCGGCATCACCGCGCACCGTGCCCGTCGCCGTCAGGGCAAAAGCGTTGGCGTCCAGAGTCAGCGCCGTGGTGGCCGGCTCCCAGGCTAGGGCTAAGGTGACAGCGGCCGGCGCTGGGCTGTGCCTGGAAAGGGGGCAATTCTGACCGGGTTGCAGATCCATGAGCGACGATCCGTGTCGCTTACAGGTAGGGGCGCAGTGCGGGCAACAGGTCGTGGAAGGTGCGTCCCTCGGCGTGCTCGCCGATGGCCTGCATCTTCCATTCGCTGTTATGGCGATACAGCTTGGCCATGATCAGGCCAGTATGCTGGCCGCCTTCCAGGGACAGATCGAAGCGGGCGATCTCGCTGCCACTGGCCGCATCCACCAGGCGGCAGAAGGCATTGGGAATGCCGGCGAAGCTCTCGCCGCTGAAGCTGTTGACCGTGAACAGCAGCACCTGCACGGTCGGCGGAATCCGGTCCAGTTCGATGGCGATGCGCTCATTATCGGCACCAGCCTCCCCCCCGCCCGAGCGGTCATCACCGCTGTGCTGGATGGAGCTGCACTGGCTGCGCAGTTGTCGAAACCAGACGGTATCCGTGAGCTGGCCATTGCCATCGAACAGCAGGCAGGAGGCATCCAGGTCGACCGCTTCCTGGCGCGTACCGCTGCCAAAGCCGAGGAAACCGCGACTTTGCACCTGCTTCATGCCCCAGCCGAGGCCCATGACGACCCGATTCAGGCGCCGACCGGCTTCCTTGTCCAGGCTGATGCGTTGTCCCTTCTGGAGATTGATGGCCATGCGAAAATCCTCTGCAATGAGTGGTGGTGTCTTATGGAGTAGGCGTGTGTCTGCAGCCGATGCGACGCAGACACGATAGAGCTGCCGCGACGGCCGCGCTGCTTATCATTAGAATTGAGGCTGTTTACAGAAATTCAAGATGTCCCGGCGCGACTTGGGGGAAAGCGGTATGCGCAAGATGGTGTGGTGGGCAATGCTGTTGGCGGGGGCGGTACAGGCTGCACCGCCCGCCGAGAACGGCAGTGGCGTGAAAAAGTGGCAGGATGACAAAGGCATCTGGCATTACGGTGACTTTCGTCCCGTTGCCCCCAATGCCTCCACGAACAGCGCCGCCGAGGCTTATCGGCGCGGTGATTATGCCCGGGCCTTCGAGGACTACATGATCTGGGCCAAGCAGGGCGATCCTGGTGCGCAGACCATGATCGGCCTGATGTACCTGCGTGGTCAGGGCGTGACGCAAAGCCAGCGCAACGCCCTGGAATGGCTGCGCCGGGCGGCCTCCCAGGGCAATGGCGATGCCCAGTTTCATCTCGGCATGATCTATGCCGCCGATCCGGGTGCAGCGCCCAGCGAACGCGAGGCACTGTTCTGGCTGCGGCTGTCCGCTGATCGGGGCAATCCCGAAGCCCAGTACACACTTGGCAGCAAGTATGCCAGCGGTCAGGGTATGGCGCAGGATGATCGTGAAGCTGCTAACTGGTACCAGCGCGCCGCGCAGCAGAATCATCCTGGCGCCCAGTTTGAACTGGGTAACTTTTACGCCAGTGGCCGTGGCGTGTCACGCAACGACAAGGTGGCGGTGGAGTGGTACGAGCGATCGGCGCGTCAGGGCCAGGCCGCTGCCCAATTCAGCCTGGGCGCGATGTATGCCGCCGGGCGCGGGGTCACGGCCAGCGATAACGAAGCAGTGCGCTGGTATCGGCAGGCTGCTGAACAGGGACATGCCGAGGCTCAGTACAATCTGGCGCTGCGCGCGCTGCTCGGACGCGGTATGGCGGCCAATCCGGGCGAGGCGTTCCGCTGGTTTCGCCAGTCGGCTGGGCAGGGTGTGGCTCTGGCGCAGTTCAACCTCGGGCGGCTGTATGCCGAGGGTCAGGGCACCGCCCGTAATGACAGTGAGGCGGTGCGCTGGTATCGGCAGGCCGCTGAGACCGGGCTAGCGCTAGCGCAGTATGCCCTCGGGCGCATGTATGCCGAGGGCCGTGGCGGTCTGCCGCGCGATGAACGCGAAGCACTGCAATGGTACCGGCGCGCCGCCGAGCAGGAACTGTCGGTGGCGCAACTGGAACTGGCCAATGGCTATCTGAACGGGCGCGGCGTGGTGCTCGATCCGGTGCGCGGCATGCAGCTCCTCAATCAGGCGGCGACCGGCGGCAATCCGCAGGCGCAGATGCAGCTGGCTGAGCGCTATTTCAGCGGTGAGGGTGTCGCGCGCAATCCGCAGACCGGTCTGGAATGGCTGCGTAAGGCCGCCGAACAGGATGATGTCGGCGCGCAATACCGGCTGGGGCTGGCCTATGACCGAGGTACGCTTGGTGCCCGCGACGGCGCTCAGGCGGTGAACTGGTATCGCAAGGCCGCCGAGCACGGTCACGCCGCCAGCCAGACGCGCCTGGGCGCGCTGTACATGGCGGGTGATGGCATGGCGCGCGATGAACGCGCGGCGTTTGGCTGGTTTGAAAAGGCCGCCGCCCAGGGCGAGGCCGAGGCCGAGTTCAGTCTGGGCGTGCTGTACGCGACCGGGCGCGGCGCCGCGCGTGATGATGCCCAGGCGGTGAGCTGGTTTCGCAAGGCCGCCGAGCGCGGTCTGGCTGGCGCGCAGCTCAATCTGGGTGTGCTCTATGCCGATGGGCGTGGCCGGCTGGCGCGCGATGATGCCCAAGCGGTGAACTGGTATCGCAAGGCCGCCGGCCAGGGTCTGGCGCTGGCCGAGGTGTTGCTTGGGGTGGCGTATGCGAGCGGGCGTGGTGTGGCCCGTGATGATCGCGAAGCCTTCCGCTGGTTTGAGAAGGCTGCCGAGAGTGGCCTGCCGCTGGCCCAGTACGGACTGGGCCTGTTCTACAGCAGCGGGCGTGGGGTCGCAACCGACTGGGTCAAGGCCTATATGTGGCTGGATCTGGCGGTCGCCAGTGGTTATGTGGATGCGGCGCAGCCGCTCGATTACGCTGCCAGTCGCTTGAATCAGACCGAGATGGAACAGGCGCGGCGCCTGGTGCGCGACTGGCGGGCGGCCCATCCGGCAGCATCGGGCGCGGGGCGTTAGGCGGCGATATTTATCCGCCGCTGCGGTTTAGATGAAGGTAAACAGAAACGCGCATAGGAAACCGGCAATGGTCGCCAGTCCAACCGCCGGACCCCCGTCAGCATAGGCCTCCGGCATCATCACCGAGGCCACCATGGCCAGGATGCCGCCGCCGGCGATGGCGCTGACCAGGGTCAGCAGCATGGGCGAAGCACCGACCAGGAACAGATTGCCCAGCGCTGCAGCCAGCGCACCCGCGATCACCAGCAGGCTCCAGAGAGTGACGATGCGGCGCGCGCTGAAACCGGCCCGCTTCATGCCGGCGGCACTCGCGATCGCCTCGGGCAGGTTCGATAGAAACACTGCCACCAGGAAGGTAAAGCGGAATTGCGCCAGCGATTCGAAGGTCGCGCCGATCACCACTGATTCGGGAATGCCATCCAGCAGTGCGCCGAGAAACAGCGCCAGCGGTGCGCCCACCGAGGCCTGTCGGGTCATCAGCGCGGTCTCCTCGGCATGGCTCAGGCGCTGTAGATTGGCTAGCGCGATCTGCTGCCAGCTTTCGGCATCGGGTGCAGCGTGGCGGCGGACGACATTCTGCAGGATGCGCTGCGAATTGAGCGTTTCAACCGCCTGGCGCAGGCGCGGTGAACAATCCAGCAGTTCCACAAACGGCTCGCGGGCGATTTTCAGCAGCACGCTGTCGCGCAGCGCCACCACGGTCGCGGTCCGCGGCGCGCCGGTCAACAGAGCGATTTCGCCGAACGATTGCCCGGCGCCAAGCTGGGCCAGTTCGCTGGCATCGGGCGTGGCCTCGGGGGCGTCCAGCACGCGCACCGCGCCCTCGTCGATCAGATAGAGCGCATCACCGGCCTCGCCCTGATGGAAGATCACCGTGCCGGCGCTGACCCGCAGCGGCTCGACGCAGAGCAGAACGCCTGCCATCTCCTCAGGTGGCAGGGCGCGCAGCAGTTCGACCCGCGCCAGTTGCGCCAGCCGTTCGGCGGATTGCGCATGCTTCTGGCGTTGCAGATACAGCCGGGTCAGCGCCGGGTGGCGAAGGGCAGCGCCATAACGCTCCAGACGGCGGTCGCCGAGTGAATACAGCACCCCGCCCACGGTAAAGCCGAACGCAACCCACAGCCAACTGCCCAAGCCGCTCAGACCGGCCTCATGCAGCAGGCGCTGCGCGCTTGCAAAGGCCAGTTCCAGAGCCAAGGCCTGGATCAGCGCCCCGGTACCAAAGGCCATGATAATCGCCGTGCTGCGGGGTGCCGGCGTGCGCAACAGACCAATGGCCGCGCCAGCCAGCAGCGATAGCATGGCCAGCACCGCCAGCAGGATAGCGCCAAAAACACGGGCCGGGTCGAAGCTCATGGCATGCAGTGTCGAAGTTGCAGGCGCGACGCCGAGGTTTAAGGTATGCACGGATCATCTATTCCCATTCTAGAACAGTCGGGAGCAGGTCAATGGCCGCACCGGTTAATACCATGATGGAACCTTTCGATGCGCAGCGCTTCCTCAAGACCCTGACCCCCCTGCCTGGTGTATACCGCATGCTTGATGCGCAGGGCGCGGTGCTGTATGTCGGCAAGGCGCGCAACCTGCGTCAGCGGGTCGCCAGCTATTTCCGCGAGCACCATGCCTCAGCGCGGACCCGCAGCCTGGTGGCCCGGATTCATGCCATCGAAATCACCGTGACCCATACCGAGGCCGAGGCGCTGATTCTGGAAAGCACGCTGATCAAGCGCCTGCAGCCACGCTATAACGTGTTGTTGCGCGATGATAAGGGCTATCCGTATATCCATATTGCTGCGGGCGACTTTCCGCGCCTGGAACTGTATCGCGGCGCGCGTCGGGCGCCAGGGCGCTACTTTGGCCCCTATCCGCACGCCAGTGCGGTTCGCGAGACCCTGAATCTGCTGCAGAAGCTGTTCCGGCTGCGTTCCTGTGAGGATGCTGTCTTCCGGGGTCGCAGCCGGCCCTGTCTGCAGTACCAGATCCAGCGCTGCACCGCGCCCTGCGTCGGCTACGTCGATCGCGCCACCTACCAGCGCCAGCTTGACGATGCCGAGCGCTTTCTGGAGGGACGCAGTGCGCAGATCATCGATGACCTGGTGCAGCGCATGGAGCAGGCGGCGACGGCGCTGCGTTTCGAGGAGGCGGCCCAATGCCGTGACCGCATCGCCGAACTGCGTCAGGTGCAGGAGCGTCAGCATGTGGAAGGCGTCAGCGGCGATCTCGATGTAGTCGCCTGCGTGCTGCGGGCCGGGGTGGCCTGCGTACAGGTGTTCATGTTCCGCGAGGGCCGCCTGCTGGGCAACAAGGCCTTTTTTCCGCGCCTGCCCGAGGAGGACGAGGATGATGAGGTCGGAGCGGAGCCGGTGTTGGCCGCGTTCCTGGCCCAGCATTATCTCGACCGTGCGGTGCCGGCTGAACTGCTGGTGACGCCCGAACCGGCCGATCTGGCACTGCTGGCCGAGGCGTTTCAGGCCCGGTTGGGGCGGCGCGTGGTGCTCAGTGGACGGGCGCGCGGCGAGCGGGCGCGCTGGCTGGAGATGGCGCAGCGCAATGCCGGGCATGCGCTGGAAGCCCGCCTGTCCAGTCAGGCCGGCATGCGCCAGCGTCTGGCCGCCTTGGCCGAGGCGCTCGGTCTGGCGGCGGTGCCGGCGCGTCTGGAATGCTTCGATATCAGCCATCTGGGCGGCGAGGCCACGATGGCCTCCTGCGTGGTGTTTGGTACGGAAGGAGCACTGAAAGCCGCTTATCGGCGCTATGCGATCGCGGGTATTACGCCCGGTGATGATTACGCCGCCCTGCATCAGGCCTTGGAGCGGCGCTATGCGCACTTGGGCGAGGAGGGCGTGGTCATGCCCGATGTCCTGTTGATCGACGGTGGCCGCGGACAGTTGGCCCAGGCGCGCGCGGTTCTGGATGTGCGTGGCGTTACCGGCGTGACCCTGGTCGGTGTTGCCAAGGGTCCGGAGCGCAAACCGGGGCTGGAGACGCTTTACTTGTCCGGTCAGGACCATCCACTTATACTGCCCAGCAGTTCGGCCGCCTTGCACCTGATCCAGCAGATTCGCGATGAAGCACACCGCTTTGCGATCACCGGCCACCGTCAGCGGCGCATGGTCAGCCGCAAGACCTCGGTGCTCGAAAGCATTCCCGGTATTGGTCCCAAGCGTCGCCAGGCGCTGCTGAGGCAATTTGGCGGGCTTAAACAACTCTCGCGGGCGGGCGTTGATGATCTGGCCCGGATAGAGGGGATCAGTGCTGAACTGGCACAGCGCATTTATGATGCCTTCCATGGCGATGGTTGATCATGTTCAGATCATGCAACTGAATCTACCCACTTGGCTGACCCTGTTGCGAATCGCGCTGATCCCGGTGTTTGTGGGTGTCTTTTTCATGCCCTTTCGCGGTGCCAATCTGCTGTGCAGCGCCCTGTTTGGCCTGGCGGCGCTGACCGACTGGCTGGATGGTTATCTGGCGCGGCGTCTCGGACAGACGTCGGCCTTTGGTGCCTTTCTCGATCCGGTCGCTGACAAGTTGATGGTGGCAGCGGCGCTGGTGTTGCTGGTGCAGGCCATTCACACGCCGCTGATGGCGGTGGCAGCAACCATCATCGTTGGTCGGGAGATTGCCATTTCAGCCTTGCGCGAATGGATGGCGCAGGTGGGCAGTCATAGCCGGGTTGCGGTGTCGAAAATCGGCAAGCTCAAGACCACGGTGCAAATGGTCGCTGTATTGTTGCTGCTGTATCGGGAGCCGCTGTTCGGGTTTCCGACCCTGGAAGTGGGTCTGGCCTTGATGCTGGCGGCCGCGGCGCTGACGCTGTGGTCGATGCTGCACTATCTGGCGGCGGCATGGCCGGTGCTCCGGGACGGCTGATAAAAAAATTGGCGACCATGCTTGACAGCATGGCTTTTGCCGCTAAAATGACAAGTCTTCGCAGCGGGAATAGCTCAGTTGGTAGAGCACAACCTTGCCAAGGTTGGGGTCGCGAGTTCGAGTCTCGTTTCCCGCTCCAAGAATTATCAAACCTCGAAGTTCTTCGGGGTTTTTTTATGTTTCCGGTGACTAACCGGGACATCAGCGGGTTTTGGCTAGGTGGCAGAGTGGTCATGCAGCGGCCTGCAAAGCCGTGGACGCCGGTTCGATTCCGACCCTAGCCTCCAATATCATCCCTTCGCTGGTGTGGTGGAATGGTATACACACAGGACTTAAAATCCTGCGGCTTTGCGGCCTTGTGGGTTCGAGTCCCACCACCAGCACCATTCGACTGACACTAGCCTGTTGCCTCGGCCTCCTCTCTCCTTCGTCGATTCCCGGGCATTTCAATCTGCGTGACCTTCGTGTTGCGTCCGGTTCGCCTGGCACCGCGCATTCCCCAGAAATCATCCAAAGGCTTTTGTAAAACTTTTGTAAAATCGTGATGGTGGTTATTGTGATGAGCTGGACCGTGGCACGGATGGGCTACGGATGTTTCCGGTGAGATGTCAACTCAAGATACTATCTATCCAGGGCAGAGCAGGTGTGGATATGGCGCGAGATTCTCTGATGCTGCGTGTCATGATCGTGGATGACGACCCCTTTCTGGCGGAACTGCTGATGTGCATGCTGGGCATGTTGGGCGTGACGCAGGTGGTGGCGGTGAGTGATGGCCAGCAGGTTCTGCAGGCGCTTGATCGTGGGGATGTGTTCGACCTGATAATCAGTGACCTCAATATGCCCGGAATGGATGGCGTGCAGGTCATGCGTCATTTGGCCGGACGCGGGTTTGATGGTGATCTGGTTTTGCTGACCGGCGAGGATCTCAAGATACTGCGGACTGCCGAGTCGCTGGCGCGTGCTCATCGCCTGCGCGTGCTGGGCATCCTGCGCAAGCCTGTCGAGCGCGAGACCCTGGCGCGGCTGCTGCAACAGGCCTGCACGCGCGGCGAACCGGCTTCGCTGCGCCCCAGTCCCGAGGTGTCAGTCGAGGATTTGCGCCAGGCTATCGACAGCGGCGCGCTGCTTCTGCATTACCAGCCACGGGTCAGCGTGGTGACGCGACAGGTGGTTGGCGTCGAAAGTCTGGTGCGTTGGCAACATCCGGTGTTTGGGCTGCTGTATCCGAACGCCTTCATCACCCTGGCTGAATCCAGCGGCCTGATCGAAGCGCTGACCCATGCGGTGATTCGCCTGGCCCTGGAGCAGGGGCGCGACTGGCAGGCTGCCTATCCACAGCTCAAGATCGCCGTGAACATGCCGGCTGGGCTGTTCGAAAACCTGGATCTTCCCGATCAACTGGTGAGCCTGCTTGATCGCTACGAATTTCCGGCCACCAATCTGGTGCTGGAAATCACCGAAAGCCAGCTGATGGACCACCTCACCGCCACACTCGACACCCTGATCCGTCTGCGCCTGAAAGGGATGACGCTGGCCGTGGATGATTTTGGTACGGGCTATTCCAATCTGGGCCAGATCAAGCGCGCACCCTTTGGCGAATTTAAAATTGATCGTTCCTTCGTGCAGGGCGCACTGCAGGACGAGGAGGGTTTGGCGATCCTGGAGACCAGCATTCTTCTCGGACGCAAGCTAGGCCTGACCGTGGTCGCCGAAGGCGTCGAGACCGAACAGGAGTGGGAAACGGTTGCCCGCCTGGGTGCCGATGAGGTGCAGGGCTATTTCGTGGCCAGGCCCATGCCCGGCGCGCATTTGCCGGACTGGATCGCAGCCTGGAACACCCGCTGATGCGCCGCAGAAGTCTGCTATCATGCAGCGCCTGTGCCCGCTACGCTCAGTCGAGCGCGATGCGCGGCGATTCGTGATTGCGGCGAAACAGCGTAGCGATGTGGCCGATGCGCTGGATTTGCGCCGCTGAGGTCGCTGCGCAGATCTCCAGGATCATGCCGTCGCGTGCCGCGCGATCCTCGGCATTGACGCGGATCTTGATCAATTCGTGGTGGTCGAGGGCGATCTCGATTTCCTGCATGACCGCATCGGTCAGGCCATTGTCGCCGATGATGACGACCGGCTTGCGAGGGTGGGCGAGGGCCTTGAGCTGGCGCTTCTGCGGATTCGTAAGGCTGAACATGAAGAGGGACCGGACATGGCAAAAGATTCGGGCAGTGTAACCGCTGGCAAAGGCCTGACGGTAGCCCCGAGCCCCTTGAACGAAGTCAAGCTTGATCTGGGGATCATCCTGGCGGTTGGCGTTCTGCTGTTGCTGGTGCAGGGCCGGGTGGTGAACGGCCTGTTGCTGCAACTGCTGCTGCTGGTCAGCTATGGCCTGTTGGGCATGGGCTGGATGCTGATTCGGGTGCGCCGGGTGTTGGCTCGCTTCGAACGTGAGCAGTGCAACCGGCATGGCGCGTAGCAAGAGCAGTAACCGCTGGCTGCGCGAGCATTTCAGCGACGAATACGTCAAGCGCGCCCAGCAGGAAGGTTATCGCTCGCGTGCGGTCTACAAGCTGCTGGAGATTCATGAAAAAGATCGCCTGCTGCGTCCGGGTATGGCAGTGGTCGATCTGGGCGCCGCGCCGGGTGGCTGGTCGCAACTGGCGGCACGGTTGCTCGGTCCTCAGGGTGTCGTCATTGCCCTGGACATCCTGCCGATGGACGCGCTGCCCGGCGTGACCGTCATCGAAGGCGATTTTCGCGAGGCCGCAGTACTGGAACAATTGCTAGTGGCGCTCGATGGGCGGCCGGTGGATCTGGTGATGTCGGATATGGCGCCCAACACCAGCGGCATCAAGGCTGTGGATCAGCCGCACAGCATGTACCTGGCGGAACTGGCGCTGGATATGGCTCGGCGCACGCTGCGTCCCGGCGGCGATTTCCTGGCCAAGGTGTTTCAGGGCGAAGGTTTCGATCCTTTTCTGCGTGAACTGCGTGCCGCATTTGGCACGGTAGCGCCACGCAAGCCGCGCGCCTCACGGGCACGCAGTGCCGAGCAGTACCTGCTGGCCAGGAACTATCGGGGCTAAGCCGGTCTAAAAAAACATTATTTTGCAGCTGAATTCTCTACGCCCGGCAAGGGCTGGCCGGTTTCCCGCCCGGCTCCCACTACAGATTGGTTGAGGTGCGCACCTTGAACGATATGGTCAAGAATATTCTCCTGTGGGTGGTCATCGCAGTCGTGCTGATGTCCGTGTTCAACAGCTTCGGGCCGAAGGTCGCGCCTTCCGCGCAGATGTCCTACTCGCAGTTCCTGCAGGAAGCGAAACAGGGACGGATCGCTCAGGTGACCATTGATGGACGTGCCATCCAGGGCCGCTCCGGCAGCGGTGAGCGCTTCACGACCTACAGCCCGGAGACCGATAACAGTGCCATGATTGGCGAGTTGCTCAATCACGGCGTCGATATCGAAGGCCAGCCGCCGGAGAAGCAGGGCCTGCTGATGCAGATTTTCATCAGCTGGTTCCCGATGCTGCTGCTGATTGGCATCTGGGTCTTCTTCCTGCGGCAGATGCAGGGCGGCGGTGCCGGGCGCGGGGCGATGTCGTTTGGCAAGTCGCGGGCGCGGATGATGAGCGAGGACCAGATCAAGGTCACGTTCGCCGATGTGGCCGGCGTTGACGAGGCCAAGTCGGAAGTGGCCGAACTGGTTGAATTCCTGCGCGATCCCGGCAAATTCCAAAAACTCGGCGGCAAGATCCCGCGCGGCGTGCTGATGGTTGGCTCGCCCGGCACCGGCAAGACCCTGCTGGCCAAGGCCATCGCCGGCGAGGCCAAAGTGCCATTCTTCTCGATTTCCGGTTCCGATTTCGTGGAAATGTTCGTTGGCGTTGGTGCCTCGCGGGTGCGCGACATGTTCGAGCAGGCTAAGAAGCATGCGCCCTGCATCATCTTCATTGATGAAATCGACGCTGTCGGCCGCCATCGCGGCGCCGGTCTGGGCGGTGGCCATGATGAACGCGAGCAGACCCTGAACCAGTTGCTGGTGGAAATGGACGGCTTTGAGGGCAACGAGGGCATCATTGTCATCGCCGCCACCAACCGGCCCGACGTGCTTGATCCGGCGCTGCTGCGTCCCGGTCGCTTTGATCGGCAGGTCGTGGTGCCGTTGCCCGATGTGCGCGGTCGCGAGCAGATTCTCAAGGTGCACATGCGCAAGGTGCCGCTGTCCGGTAACGTCAAGCCGGCGCTGATTGCCCGGGGTACCCCAGGCTTCTCCGGTGCTGATCTGGCCAATCTGGTCAACGAGGCCGCCCTGTTCGCCGCGCGTTCCAACAAGCGCGACGTAGACATGGACGATTTCGAAAAGGCCAAGGACAAGATCATGATGGGGGCCGAGCGCAAGTCGATGGTCATGAGCGAGGACGAGAAAAAGCTCACCGCCTATCACGAGGCCGGCCATGCCATCGTTGGTCGCCTGGTGCCGGCGCATGACCCGGTGTACAAGGTCAGCATCATCCCGCGCGGCCGGGCGCTGGGCGTGACCATGTTCCTGCCTGAGGGCGACCGCTACAGCTACAGCAAGCAGCGCCTGGAAAGCCAGATTTCCAGCCTGTTTGGCGGACGCATCGCTGAAGCGATCGTGTTCGGGCCGGACTTCGTCACTACGGGCGCGCAGAATGACATCGAGCGCGCGACCGACATCGCCCGCAACATGGTCACCAAATGGGGCCTGTCCGATCGGCTAGGTCCGTTGACCTACAGCGAAGATGATGGCGAGGTGTTCCTGGGGCGTAGCGTGACCCGGCACAAGAATGTGTCCGACGAGACCGCACACGTGATCGATGAGGAAATCCGCTCAACCATCGACCGCAATTACCAGCGCGCCGAGCGTCTGCTGCGCGAGAATTTCGACAAGCTGCACGCCATGGCGGAAGCCCTGATCAAGTACGAAACCATCGACGCCGAGCAGATTGATGACATCATGAGCGGTCGGCCGCCGCGCGAGCCGGTCGACAACAGCGCCGATCAGGCACCACCCTCGGCGGGGACGCCGGTTGATTTAAATAAGGATGATGAGCGCGTCAAGGGCTCGATCGGTGATCCAGCCCAGCAGCATTGAGGCGCGCGCTGCCAATCGCGGCATAGCCTGAACCCGACCCCTCTTGCCGGTATGGAAGAGGGGTCTTGCATTTTAATGGGGGAGTGTGGTGATGGAATGGGATTGCGCGGGCAAGGTGCTGGATTTGCGCCAGCCAGTGGTCATGGGTGTGCTGAACGTGACGCCGGATTCCTTTTCCGATGGCGGGCATTACACGCAACTGGATGACGCACTGCGGCGGGCCGAGGCCATGGTCGCGGAAGGGGCGGCGATCATCGATGTTGGCGGTGAATCGACCCGGCCGGGCGCGCCGGCGGTCCCGGTCGCCGAGGAACTGGCGCGGGTGCTGCCGGTGATCGAGCGGTTGGCGCGGGTGCTGCCGGTGCCGATTTCGGTGGATACCAGCAAGCCCGAGGTGATGCGTGCTGCGGCCAGTGCCGGCGCTGGTTTGATTAACGATGTGTGGGCCCTGCGCCAGCCCGGCGCGCTCGCGGCAGCGGCAGCTAGCGGCCTGCCGGTGTGCCTGATGCACATGCAGGGTAAACCGATCACCATGCAGCAGGAGCCGGGTTATGGCGATGTAGTGGCCGAGGTGCATGCCTTTCTGGCCGAGCGGGTGCGCGTCTGCGGGGATGCTGGCATTCCGCGTTCGCGTATTCTGGTCGATCCCGGTTTTGGCTTTGGCAAGACCCTGCAACACAATCTAGCACTGCTGCATTGTGTGGAGCGCTTTACGGATCTGGCTGCGGGCGTGTTGGTCGGCCTGTCGCGCAAGAGCATGTTTGGCGCGCTGTTGGATGTGCCCCTGACCGAGCGTTTGCCGGGCAGTCTGGCCGGCGCGGTGCTGGCGGTCTGGCAGGGGGCCAACATCGTGCGCGCCCATGATGTACGCGAAACCGTGCAGGCACTGCGGGTCTGCGCGGCGGTGCGCGCTGCCGTTTGATGGTGCCGGCTACGTCAGCGATTCGCGGCCGGTCGGACCGGCCGCTATAATGCGCCAAGGCACCATGAGGATCAGCCGATGGGCAAGCGCTATTTTGGTACGGACGGCATTCGCGGCCGGGTAGGTGAACATCCGATTACCGCAGAATTTGTATTGAAGCTGGGCTGGGCAGCGGGCCGGGCTTTGCAAACCCGTGGTTTTAACAAGGTGGTGATCGGCAAGGACACGCGCATTTCCGGCTACATGTTTGAATCGGCGCTGGAGGCGGGCCTGTCAGCTGCCGGCGTCAATGTCGCCCTGCTCGGTCCGATGCCAACGCCTGGCATCGCCTACCTGACCCGCACCCTGCATGCCTGCGCCGGCATCGTGGTCAGCGCCTCGCACAACCCCTATTACGATAACGGCATCAAGTTTTTCTCCCGGGATGGCCAGAAGCTGCCCGACGCCGTCGAAACCCGCATCGAAGATCTGCTCGAGCAGCCGCTGACCACCGTGGAACCGGATGCTCTGGGCAAGGCCGAGCGCATTGTCGATGCCGCCGGCCGTTATATCGAATTCTGCAAGAGCACGGTGCCGGCCTACACCAGTCTGGCTGGGATGAAAATCGTGGTCGACTGCGCCAATGGCGCCACCTATCACATTGCCCCGGATGTATTTGATGAGCTGGGCGCGACGGTGATTCCGCTCAGCGCCACCCCGAACGGTCTCAATATCAACCTGGATTGCGGCTCGACCCGACCGGCGAAGCTGCGTGCCGCGGTGCTGGAGCAGAACGCCGACCTGGGTATCGCTTTCGATGGCGACGGTGACCGGGTGGTCATGGTCGATCAGCGTGGCGAGGTGCTCGATGGCGATGAACTGCTGTTCATCATCACCCGCGACCGTCTGCGCAGCGGCAGCCGGTTTGGCGCGGTGGTCGGCACCCTGATGAGCAATCTGGGTCTGGAACTGGCGCTGCGCGCGCTGGGTCTGGATCTGCTGCGCGCCAAGGTGGGTGATCGCTATGTGATGGAGCGCCTGCTGGCTGAGAATCTGATCCTGGGCGGCGAAAACTCCGGGCACATTATCTGCCTGGATCGCACCACGACTGGGGATGGCATCGTGTCTGCGTTGCAGGTGCTGGCGGCGATGCTGCACACCGGTCGCAGCCTGCACGAACTCAAGGCCGGCATGACCAAGTATCCGCAGATCATGATCAATGTGTCAGTTACCGGTGAGGTCAATCTGCATCGGTCACCGATTGTCGAAGCGATCCGCGCCGTCGAAGTGCAACTCGGCGATACCGGTCGGGTGTTGCTGCGGCCATCCGGTACCGAGCCGGTCGTGCGGGTGATGGTGGAGGGCGCCGATGCTAGCGCGGTGGAACGTCACGCCCGCGAACTGGCAGGCACAGTGCGCGATACCTTGTCAGCGTGATTGATTTTTAGGGGTGAAATCCGTAAGCTTGCCCGGTTTTTACAGGAGGAGAGAACAGCATGCGCCGTAAACTCGTGGCCGGAAACTGGAAAATGAATGGTTCCGCGGGCAGTATCCGCGAATTGCTACAAGGTATTCTTGCGGGTGCCTCTGAAGTTTCGGCTGTCGAGCTGGCGGTGTTTCCGCCGTTCGTCTACCTGGATCGCGTCGCCCAGCAGCTGGAAGGCTCCAGTGTCGTCTGGGGCGCGCAGAATCTCTCCGAGCACGCATCCGGTGCCTATACCGGTGAAGTGGCCGGCCCGATGCTGAATGACTTTGGCTGTGCCTACGTGCTGGTCGGCCACTCCGAGCGGCGCACGCTCTATGGCGAGAGTGATCAGGTCGTGGCGCGCAAATTCGCCGCTGCGCGTAAGGTTGGGCTCAAGCCGGTGCTTTGTGTCGGTGAAACGCTTGAAGAGCGCGAGCAGGGCATCACCGAGGCGGTGGTTGGTCGCCAGCTCCAGGCCGTGCTTGATCTGGAAGGCATCAGCAGTTTTGCCGATGCCGTGATTGCCTACGAGCCGGTCTGGGCGATTGGTACTGGGCGGACTGCGACCTCGGCCCAGGCACAGGAAGTCCATGCCTTCATTCGCGCCCAGCTGGCCGCGCAGGATCCGGTTCTGGCCAGCCAGGTGCGCATCCTGTACGGCGGTAGCGTCAAGGGCTCGAACGCTGGCGAACTGTTAGCCATGGCGGATATCGATGGCGGTCTGGTCGGCGGCGCCTCGCTCGATGCCAAAGAGTTTCTGGCGATTGCCAAGGCGGGCTGTTAAACTTTACACCATGATTCACACCCTCATTCTTGTTGTACACGTTGTTGTCGCGATTGGGCTGATTGCCCTGGTGCTGTTGCAGCAGGGTAAGGGTGCTGATGCCGGTGCGGCTTTCGGAAGTGGTTCCTCGGCGACGATGTTCGGGTCGCGCGGTGCCGCATCTTTTCTAAGCCGCACCACGGCGATCCTGGCGACTGCGTTTTTTTTGACGAGCCTGACCCTGGCTTACATGGCGACGCAGAGCACCGCGCCGCGCAGCGTTGTCGAGCGGCTGCAGCCGACTGAAACGGTGAGCGAGCAACCGCGCACCAATAGCGGTCCTGCGGATGTACCGCAACTGCCGCAGAAGCAATAGGGTTTGTCTCGTGGGGTTTTACATGCCGATGTGGTGGAACTGGTAGACACGCTAGCTTGAGGGGTTAGTGGCGCAAGCCGTGCCGGTTCGAGTCCGGCCATCGGTACCAGACTAGAAGCACACATAGAAGCATCTCCGGCGCGGCCGCGAGACGCCATTTATCGCCTAGGGCAGATCTGCGGCCATATGCCGGACTGGTCCAGGCGATGAGCCGCAGCCACCAGAATGACGCGAGGTTCCAAGCCCATGTGGCTTACGAATGATAAGAACTCAAGTGCCTCAGCGGCTGTATCCAGCATCATCCTAAAAAATTCCGGTCTTGGGTGGCAGCAAACCGGTGTACTCCGGTCCTTGTCCAAAACCCGGCCATCGTAGCGCGTTCTCCCGGCTTCCCATGTCGAAGGTGCGACTCTGATGTTGTCCAATTACCTTCCTGTCCTGATCTTCGTGATCATCGCTATCGTGATGGCTGGTGTCGTAATCGGCATTGGCTTTCTGCTCGGCCCCCGCCGCCCTGACAGCGAAAAACTGTCACCCTACGAGTGCGGTTTCGAAGCGTTCGAAGACTCACGCATGAAATTCGATGTCCGCTACTATCTGGTGGCCATCCTTTTCATCATCTTCGACCTGGAAATCGCCTTTCTGTTTCCTTGGGCAATCGTGCTCGACAAAATCGGCATGTTCGGTTTTGTCTCGATGGCGATCTTTCTCGGCATCCTGGTGATCGGGTTCATCTATGAGTGGAAGAAAGGAGCCTTGGAATGGGAATAGAAGGCATTCTTGAAAAGGGCGTCGTAACAACGACCGCCGACAAGCTGATCAACTGGGCGCGTACCGGTTCGATGTGGCCGATGACTTTCGGCCTGGCTTGCTGTGCTGTGGAAATGATGCACGCCGGCGCGGCCCGTTACGATCTGGATCGCTTTGGTGTAGTGTTCCGGCCCAGTCCACGGCAATCCGACGTGATGATCGTCGCCGGTACCCTGACCAACAAGATGGGCGCTGCGCTGCGCAAGGTCTACGACCAGATGGCCGAGCCGCGCTGGGTCATCTCAATGGGGTCCTGCGCCAACGGTGGTGGCTACTATCACTACTCCTATGCGGTGGTGCGAGGCTGTGACCGGATCGTGCCCGTAGATATCTATGTGCCGGGCTGTCCACCGACTGCCGAGGCGCTGATTTACGGGATCATCCAGTTGCAAAACAAGATCTGGCGCACTAACACCATAGCCCGTTGAGAGAATGCTCCATGGCCGACACGCTCCAATCTCTCGTGGAAAAACTCCAGGCCCGGTTCGGCGACGTGCTGCAGGACTGCCGGCTGGACCGCGCCGAGATCACCATTGAAATTCCTCCGGCCAAGGCCATTGAGGTGTTCACCGCCCTGCGCGACGAGCCATCGTTCGCGTTTGAATTGGCGATGGATATCTGCGGAGTCGATTACTCGACCTATGGCGAGGCGGAATGGGCGACCAGCGAATCCAGCAGTAAGGGATTTAGTCGTGGCGTCGTCGAACGGGCACCCGGTCGCTCCACAGCGGCTGTCCAATACGCGGCCGAACGGACCGTGGCCGGCAAGGGCCGCTTCGCTGCTGTTTATCACCTGTTGTCGGTGACAAATAATCAGCGCCTGCGGGTCCGGGTATTTGCCTCTGATGATGAATTGCCGGTGGTGCCCTCAGTGATCGATATCTGGTCATCGGCGAGCTGGTTCGAGCGCGAAGCGTTCGATCTCTACGGTATCATCTTTGAAGGTCATCCTGATCTGCGCCGCCTCCTGACCGACTATGGCTTTATCGGCCACCCGTTCCGCAAGGATTTCCCGCTGATCGGTCATGTCGAGATGCGCTACGACCCCGAGCGCGGCCGGGTAGTGTACGAACCGGTGAGCATCGAGCCGCGTGTGCTGGTGCCTCGCGTCATCCGTAAGGACAATCGCTACCTGTCCGGGTCTCACTGAAGGAAAGTCGCCGATGCCTGAGATTCGCAATTACACCCTGAACTTCGGGCCGCAGCATCCCGCCGCCCATGGCGTGCTGCGCATGGTGCTGGAATTGGATGGTGAAGTCGTGCAGCGTGCCGATCCGCACATCGGTCTGCTGCACCGCGGGACCGAAAAACTGGCTGAGAGCAAACCGTTTAACCAGAGCATCGGTTACATGGACCGGCTCGACTATGTCTCAATGATGTGCAACGAGCACGCTTATGTCCTGGCCATCGAGAAGCTGCTCGGCATCAAGCCGCCGCTGCGTGCCCAGTATATTCGTGTCCTGTTTGCCGAAATCACCCGCATTCTCAATCATCTGCTGTGGATTGGCGCGCATGGCCTCGATATTGGCGCCATGACCATCTTCCTCTACGCCTTCCGTGAACGTGAGGATCTGATGGATTGCTACGAGGCAGTGTCTGGGGCGCGCCTGCACGCGACCTATTACCGCCCGGGTGGCGTGTACCGCGATCTGCCCGGTACGATGCCCCAGTACGAAGTCTCGAAATATCACAGCAAGAAGGATGTCGATGAGCTGAACATCACCCGCCAGGGATCGATGCTCGACTTTCTTGAGGCCTTCGCCGATCGCTTCCCGCAGCGGGTCGATGAATACGAAACCCTGTTGACCGAGAATCGCATCTGGAAACAGCGTACGGTCAATATCGGCGTGGTGACGCCCGAGCGCGCCATGCAACTGGGCTTCTCCGGGCCGATGCTGCGCGGCTCCGGGATCGCCTGGGATCTGCGCAAGAAGCAGCCGTACGAAGTATACGACCAGATGGATTTTGATATTCCGGTAGGTGTGAACGGTGACTGCTATGACCGCTACTTGGTGCGCGTTGAAGAGATGCGCCAGTCCAATCGCATCATCAAGCAGTGTGTCAAGTGGCTCAAGGCCAATCCCGGCCCGGTGATGATCGACGACCGCAAGGTTGGGCCACCGCCGCGGGCCACCATGAAAGAGGATATGGAAGCCCTTATTCACCATTTCAAACTGTTCACGGAAGGCTATTGCGTGCCCGAGGGCGAAGTCTACGCCGCCGTCGAACATCCAAAGGGCGAGTTTGGCATTTACCTGGTCTCCGATGGTGCCAACAAGCCCTATCGGGTCAAAATCCGGGCGCCTGGTTTTGCGCATCTGTCCGCCATGGACGAGATGGCGCGCGGCCATATGCTGGCTGACGTGGTCGCCATCATCGGCACGCAGGATATCGTTTTCGGGGAGATTGACCGCTAATGAGTGCACGCAAGAGCGATCTGTTATCCAGCCACGCCCGTGCGGAAATCGATCACTGGGTTGCCCGCTATCCCGTTGAGCAGAAACAGTCCGCTGTGCTGGCCGCCCTGCGCGAGGTCCAGCATGAAAACGGTGGCTATCTGACGACTGAATTGATGGACGCGGTGGCTGATTATCTCGACATGCCGCCGATCGCCGTCTATGAAGTGGCAAGCTTTTACTCGATGTATGAGCTCAAGCCGGTTGGCCGGCACAGCGTTTCGGTTTGCACCAACATTTCCTGCATGCTGCGCGGCGGCGATGCGGTTCTAGCGCACATCGAGAGGAAACTCGGCATCAAACTCGGTGAAAGCACGCCGGATGGCAAGTTCTACCTGAAAAGGGAAGAAGAGTGCTTGGCTGCCTGCTGCGGGGCGCCGATGATGCAGGTGGATCATGTCTACTACGAGCACCTGACCCCGGAAAAGGTCGATCAGGTGCTCGATAGCCTGGAGTAAGCGCGATGGCCAACGAAGTGTGCTACCGGACGCTCGGCCTGAATCGGCCATGGTCCATCGAAACCTATATGAGTGTGGGCGGCTACGAGTCCTGGAAGCGGATCCTGGCCGGTGAGCTGACTGCGGAGCAGGTGATTGACGAGGTCAAGAAGGCCGGTCTGCGCGGTCGTGGCGGCGCCGGGTTTCCGACAGGCCTGAAGTGGACCTTCATGCCGCGCAACACGTCGATGCAGAAGTACATGGTCTGCAACTCCGACGAGTCCGAGCCTGGTACCTGCAAGGACCGCGACATCCTGCGCTTTAACCCGCATGCCCTGGTCGAAGGCATGGCCATCGCCGGTTTTGCCACCGGGTCGACGGTCGGCTACAACTACATGCGCGGTGAATTCCTCGACGAGCCCTACCAGCGCTTTGAAAACGCGGTCAAGGAAGCCTATGCCGCTGGCCTGCTCGGCAAGAACATCCAGGGTTCGGGGATCGACTTTGATCTGTACCCGACGCTGGGCGCCGGTGCCTACATCTGCGGTGAGGAAACTGCACTGCTGGAATCGCTGGAAGGCAAGAAAGGCCAGCCGCGCTTCAAGCCGCCGTTCCCGGCCAATTACGGTCTGTACGGCAAGCCAACCACGATTAACAACACCGAGTCCTTCTCCTCGGTGCCCTCGATCATTCGCAATGGCGGGGAGTGGTTCGCGAATCTGGGCACGGCCAACGCCGGCGGCACCAAGATCTTCTCGGTGTCCGGGCATGTCGAAAAACCGGGCAACTTCGAGGTTTCGCTGGGCATTCCCTTTGCCGAACTGCTGGCGCTGGCCGGCGGCATCTGGAAGGGGCGCAAGCTCAAGGCGGTGATCCCGGGCGGTTCCTCGGTGCCAGTCGTGCCGGGCGAGATCATGCTGAAGGCCAGCATGGACTATGACTCCGTGTCCAAGGTTGCCGGCTCCATGCTCGGTTCCGGTGCGGTCATTGTCATGGATGAAACAACCGACATGGTGCGGGTCCTGCAGCGCCTTTCCCGCTTCTACTACTCCGAGTCCTGTGGACAGTGCACGCCCTGCCGCGAAGGCACCGGTTGGCTGTACCGCATGGTGACGCGCATCGTCGAAGGCAAGGGCCGGCCTGAGGATCTTGATTTGCTCGACAGCGTTGCTAGCCGCATCGAAGGCCGCACGATCTGTGCGCTCGGCGATGCTGCGGCGATGCCGGTGCGCAGCTTCGTCAAGCATTACCGCCACGAGTTCGCCTATTACATCGAACACAAGCGCAGCCTGGTCGCCGGCGCGACGGCGCAAGCCGCGTAAAGCCGCGAAACCACTAACACGGTCGCAGTGGGAAAAAGATGAGCGAGGAACAGGTCAACATCGAAGTCAATGGCATCCCGCTAAAGGCGCGCAAGGGCGCGATGCTCATCGAGGTCACCGATGCAGCGGGTATTCCCATCCCCCGTTTCTGCTATCACAAGAAACTCTCCATTGCCGCCAACTGCCGGATGTGCCTGGTAGAGGTTGAGCGTGCACCCAAGCCGCTGCCGGCCTGCGCAACCCCGGTGATGGAGGGCATGAAGGTCTATACCGAGTCGCCCAAAGCCATCGCCGCGCAGAAGGGCACCATGGAGTTTCTGCTGATCAATCACCCGCTGGATTGCCCGATCTGCGATCAGGGCGGCGAGTGCGAACTGCAGGACGTGGCGCTTGGCTATGGCGGTGATGTGTCGCGCTTCGCTGAGCGCAAGCGGGTGGTCAAGGACAAGGATATCGGACCGCTGGTCGCAACCGATATGACCCGCTGCATCCACTGCACCCGCTGCGTGCGCTTTGGCGAGGAAATCGCTGGGCTGCGCGAGATGGGCGCGACCGGTCGCGGCGAAAATGTGGAAATCGGCACCTATGTATCCAAGGCAGTCGCCTCGGAGCTGTCGGGTAACATCATCGATCTGTGTCCGGTAGGCGCGCTGACCGCCAAGCCATCCCGCTACAAGGGGCGCTCCTGGGAATATGTGCAGCATGCCGGTATCGCGCCGCATGATTCGGTGGGATCCAACATCTTCATCCACACCCTGCGCGGTCAGGTGATGCGGGTGGTGCCACGCGAAAATGAGCAGGTTAACGAAACCTGGCTCTCGGATCGCGACCGCTTCAGCTACGAAGGCATCTACAGCGACGATCGGCTGAGCAAGCCCCTGCTCGGCGGCGTCGAGAGTGAGTGGGAAAATGCCCTCGAAGCCGCAGCCTCTGGCCTGAAGGCGGTGATTGCCCGCCACGGCGCCGACGCGGTGGGTTTCCTGGTGTCGCCGACCGCAACCGTGGAAGAGCTGTATCTGGCGCAGAAGCTGGCGCGCGGCTTGGGCGTGAACAACATCGATCACCGCCTGCGTCAGGCCGATTTCAGCGATCAGGATACGGCGCCGGCATTCCCGTGGCTCGGCCAGTCGCTGGATGTGTTGGAACGGATGGGCGCGGCGCTGCTGATCGGCAGCAACGTGCGCATGGAGCAGCCGCTGGTCGGGCATCGCCTGCGCAAGGCGGCCCTGGCCGGTGGCCAGGTCATGTTTATCAATCCGCGCGATTTTGACTTCCGCTTTCCGGTGGCGGCCAAGATCATTGCCGATCCGGCGGGCATCGTGACGGCACTGGCGGGCGTGGCGCAGGCTGTGGCCGAACTGAAGGGCGAGATGTTGCCGGCCGCGCTGGCGCCGCTGGCGCTCTTCGTGCCCAGCGACACTGCGCGCACCATGGCGGCCCATCTGGTCAACAACGCCGCAGCGACGGTCCTGCTCGGCAATCTTGCGGTAGCACACCCGGCCTATGCGCAGTTGCGCGCCCTGGCGGTCTTTATCGCTCGTTGCAGCGGTGCTACCCTGGGCTATCTGCCGGAAGCTGCCAATTCGGCCGGCGGCTGGCTGGCTGGTGCGCTGCCGCACCGTCTGCCCGGCGCCAAGCCGGCACCCCGCACGGGTCTGGATGCGCGGGCGATGCTGGCTGATCCGCGCAAGGCCTATGTGCTGGTTGGTATCGAGCCGGAACTGGACTGCTGGGATGGTGCAGCAGCTCTGAACGCCCTGCAGGGCGCCGAGCTGGTGGTGGCGCTCAGTCCCTATGCCAGTGCGGTGACCAAGCGCTATGCCCGCGTCATTCTGCCGGTGGCCACCTTTGCCGAAACGTCTGGTACCTATGTCAATGCCGAGGGCAGCTGGCAAAGCTTCACCGGGGCCAGTCGCCCGTTTGGTGAAGCGCGCCCGGCCTGGAAGGTGCTGCGGGTGCTGGGTAATCTCTGTGGTTTGCAGGGTTTCGAGTACCTGGGCTCGGAAGACGTGCTGGCCGAGGCCCGCAGTGCGTGTGCGCAGGTTAAGCTGGACAACGCGACGGTGAACTTCGACAAGCCGCTGGTACCGCTGCAGACCACGGGCCTGCAGCGGGTCGCCGATGTGCCGATCTACGCAGTCGATGCCCTGGTACGCCGTGCCCGCGCGCTGCAGTCCAGTCCGCTGGCCCGGCCTGCCGAGGTACGCCTGCATCCGGATGTCGCCGCGGAACTGGGTGTGGCGGGACGCGAGCAGGTGCAGGTATCCCGCAACGGCGTAGCGGTGGATCTGCCGCTGGTTCTGGATGAGAGCCTGCCCAAGGGCTGCGCCTGGATTCCGGCCGGCTTGAACGCCAGCGTGGCGCTGGGTCCCTCGGTGGGTCCGGTGGTCATCCAATAACAACCAGGATCGCGGATCATGGAAACGCTGCTGACGGTCATTCTCATCCTGTTAAAAATCGTCGTCCTCCTGGTTCCCTTGCTGGTGGGGGTGGCTTACCTGACCTTTGCCGAGCGCAAGATCATCGGTTACATGCAGGTTCGGCTCGGTCCGAACCGGGTCGGCCCGAAAGGCTGGCTGCAGCCGATCGCTGATGCGGTCAAGCTGATGTTCAAGGAAATCATCATCCCGAGCCGGGCCAATCGCTTCCTGTTCGTGCTGGCGCCGATGCTGTCCTTTGGACCGGCGATCGCTGCCTGGGCCGTGATCCCGTTTGGTGACGGCATGATGATCTCCCACCTTGATGCCGGTCTGCTGTATCTGCTGGCGCTGACCTCGCTGGGCGTCTATGGCGTGATCATCGCCGGCTGGGCGTCCAACTCGAAGTACGCCTTTCTCGGCGCCATGCGCTCGGCGGCGCAGATCGTCGCCTACGAAATCGCCATGGGCTTTGCGCTGGTTGGCGTGCTGATGGCCGCCGGCAGCCTCAATCTGAACCAGATCGTGCAGGCACAGCAGGGCAGCCTGCTGCACTGGTTCTGGCTGCCGCTGCTGCCGCTGTTCGTGGTGTACTTCATCTCCGGGGTTGCCGAAACCAACCGCGCGCCATTCGACGTTGCCGAAGGCGAGTCGGAAATCGTCGCCGGTTTCCATGTCGAGTACTCGGGCATGGCCTTTGCGGTGTTCTTCCTTGCCGAGTATGCCAACATGATCCTGGTGGCCGCCTTGGCAGCGACGCTGTTCCTGGGGGGCTGGCTATCACCCTTCGAAGGCATTCCCGTACTGGGCGAGCTGTTCGCCTGGGTACCGGGCGCGCTCTGGCTGATCCTGAAGATCGCGTTCATGCTGCTGTTCTTCCTGTGGTTCCGGGCGACTTTTCCGCGCTATCGCTACGACCAGATCATGCGGCTGGGCTGGAAAGTCTTCATTCCGGTGACGCTGGTCTGGTTGCTGGTAGTCGGGCTGGGTGTTCTGGCGCACGTGGGTCCGTGGTTCGATTGAAGTGGAGAGAGCGATGAATACCCTGAACGCCCTGCGGTACTACTTCAAAAGCTTCATGCTGTGGGAACTGGTGCTCGGCATGCGGCTGACCGGCCGCTACCTGTTCTCCAAAAAAATCACGGTGCAGTTTCCCGAAGAGCGGACGCCACAGTCACCGCGCTTCCGTGGCCTGCATGCCCTGCGTCGCTATCCCAACGGCGAGGAGCGCTGTATCGCCTGCAAGCTGTGCGAGGCCGTGTGCCCGGCGCTGGCGATCACCATCGAATCCGAGCCACGCGCTGACGGCACTCGTCGTACCACCCGCTACGATATCGACCTGTTCAAGTGTATCTTCTGCGGATTTTGCGAGGAGGCCTGTCCGGTGGATTCCATCGTCGAAACCCGGGTCTTCGATTATCATTTCGAGAAACGCGGTGAGCAGATCATGACCAAGGAGAAACTGCTTGCTCATGGGGATCGCTGCGAAGCGCAGATCGCCGCCGACCGGGCCGCTGACGCGGCCTACCGCTAGCCGGCTTCCGTTGCCAAAAAAAGCAAACAGGTCCGCTCATGGGATTTGAAAAGTTTCTGTTCTACGTCTTCTCGCTCATCCTGGTGTTGGCATCGGTGGGCGTGATCACGGTTCGCAATCCGGTACGCGCCGCGCTGTTTCTGGTTCTGGCGTTTTTCACCAGCGCCGCGCTTTGGCTGCTCATCGAAGCTGAGTTCCTCGCCATCACCCTGGTGCTGGTTTACGTCGGCGCGGTGATGGTGCTATTCCTGTTCGTAATCATGATGCTCGACGTCAATGTCGCGCCGGTGCAGGAAGGTTTCACCAAGTATCTGCCATTTGGTGTGGCGGTCGCGCTGATCATCGTGGTCGAGATGGGGCTGATGGTGAGCTCTAGCTACTTCGGTGGCGACCGCTACAGCCTGGTGTCGCATGCTGCCGATTACAGTAACACCAAGGAACTGGGCAGCGTTCTCTACACCTTCTACGTCTATCCGTTCGAGATCGCCTCGGTGATCCTGCTGGTCGCGATCATTGCCGCCATCTCGCTGACCATGCGGCGCCGCGAGGGCACCAAGTCCCAGAATCCGTCCCAACAGGTGCGGGTTTCGCGCGATGACCGTTTGCGGATCGTGCGCATGGCGGCGGAAAAGAACAAGTAGCCTGGCATCTAGGGGGAGGCGCACCCGCTCGCGGGTGTGCTCCGCCCGCTGCCCAACCCGATTTTCCACATTCCAAAAAGCTAAAGGCGGGGGATAGATGATCGCGCTTACTGATTATCTCGTGCTCGGAGCGATCCTCTTTTGTCTCAGCGTGGCCGGTATCTTTCTGAACCGGAAGAACGTCATCATCCTGCTGATGTCGATCGAGCTCATGCTGCTGGCGGTGAATTTCAACTTCATTGCGTTTTCACGGTTCCTCGACGACACCATCGGGCAGGTCTTCGTCTTTTTCATCCTGACCGTGGCGGCGGCCGAGTCGGCTATCGGCCTGGCCATCCTGGTGGTGCTGTTCCGTAACCGTCGCACCATCAATGTCGCCGACCTCGATACGTTGAAGGGCTAGCCGCATGCAAAACGTCTACCTCGGAATTGTGCTCGCGCCCCTGATCGGCGCGATCATCGCCGGTTTATTCGGCCGCAAGATTGGTCGTGCCGGCGCGCACTGGGTCACCATCATCGGCGTGGCAGTTGCATTTCTGCTATCGCTGGTCGTGCTCCGGCATCACGTTTTCGACGGCGCTGCGCCGTATAACGAGACTGTCTACACCTGGATGATGGTCGAAGGCATCCGCCTGGAAGTCGGCTTCCTGGTTGACAGCCTGACTGCGGTGATGATCACTACCGTCACCTTCGTGTCCCTGATGGTGCATATCTACACCATCGGCTACATGCATGATGACGACGGCTACCAGCGCTTCTTCAGCTACATCGCGCTGTTCACCTTTGCCATGCTGATGCTGGTCATGGCCAACAACTTCCTGCAGTTGTTCTTCGGCTGGGAAGGTGTGGGTCTGGTGTCCTACCTGCTGATCGGCTTCTGGTACAAGCGCCCGAGCGCTACCTTCGCCAGCCTCAAGGCTTTCCTGGTCAACCGGGTCGGTGACTTTGGCTTCCTGCTCGGTATCGCTGCCGTTCTGATGGCCTTCAACAGCATCGACTACGCTGATGTATTCGCGGCGGCACCGCTGATGGCCAAAGCGACCGTGCAAATCATTCCGGGTGTCGACTGGTCGCTGATGACGGTGACCTGCATCCTGCTGTTCATCGGTGCGATGGGCAAGTCCGCCCAGGTACCGCTGCATGTCTGGCTGCCCGATTCGATGGAAGGCCCCACCCCGATCTCGGCGCTGATCCACGCCGCGACCATGGTCACTGCCGGTATCTTCATGGTGGCGCGCATGTCGCCGCTGTTCGAACTGTCGCCGACTGCCTTGAGCTTCGTGCTGGTGATCGGTTCGATTACCGCGCTGTTCATGGGCTTCCTGGGCATCATCCAGAACGATATCAAGCGTGTGGTGGCCTACTCGACGCTTTCGCAGCTTGGCTACATGACCGTGGCGCTGGGTGTGTCGGCCTATTCGGCGGCCATTTTCCACCTGATGACCCATGCCTTCTTCAAGGCGCTGCTGTTCCTCGGTGCCGGCTCGGTGATCATCGCCATGCATCATGAGCAGGATATCCGCAAGATGGGTGGGCTGTGGAAGTACATGCCGATTACCTGGGCGACCTTCCTGATTGGTACCCTGGCTCTGATTGGTACGCCGGGCTTCGCCGGCTTCTACTCCAAGGACAGCATCCTGGAAGCGGTGCATTATTCGCATATTCCGGGCGCTGGCTTTGCCTATTTCGCGGTGATGCTGGGCGTGTTCGTGACCTCGTTCTACTCATTCCGCCTGTATTTCCTGGTGTTTCATGGCAAGGAGCGGATGGACCATCACACCCAGGAGCATCTGCACGAAACGCCGGCGGTGGTGACGGTGCCGCTGATCCTGCTGGCTATTCCGTCGGTAGTGATTGGTGCCCTGACCATCGGGCCGATGCTTTTTGGCGACCTGTTTAAGGGCGTGATCTTCGTGTTGCCCGAGCACAATGTGCTGGAACACCTGGCTGAGCACTTCCATGGTGCGCTGGGCTTTGCCCTGCATGGCCTGACTGGTCTGCCTTTTATTCTGGTGCTGGCGGGCTTCGGCTCAGCCTGGTACCTGTACATGATGCGACCGGACCTGCCGGATCGGGTCCAGCAGCGTTTTGCCAAGCTGTACGATGTCATGGATCGCAAGTATCTGTTCGACGAGATCTACCAGTCGGTCTTCATGCGTGGCAGCCAGAACCTGGGCACGATGCTGTGGAAATACGCGGATGCAGGTCTGATTGACGGCCTGATGGTGAACGGTACGGCGCGCCTGGTTGGCTGGTTCGCGGTCGTGACCCGGCACCTGCAGTCGGGCTACCTGTATCACTACGCCTTCGCGATGATCATCGGCCTGCTGGTCCTGCTGACCTGGTTCGTCCGCTAACCTGGAAGAAGAAAAACCATGCTGTCGGAACTGCCTCTGCTGAGTCTTGCCATCTGGTTCCCGATTCTCGGCGGCGCCGCGGTCCTGTTCGTGGGCGATGAAAACCCCGGACGCGCCAAGGCGCTGGCCCTGACGGTGGCCATCCTGAGTTTCCTGATCACTCTCCCGCTGTATTCGTCCTTCGATGCCGCGACGGCGGCGCTGCAGTTCCAGGAGTTCATGCCCTGGATCCCGGCGTTCAACGTGAACTATCATCTGGGTGTCGATGGTTTCTCGATGCCGCTGATCCTGCTGACCGCATTCATGACGGTGCTGGTGGTGATCGCGGGCTGGGAAGTGATTCAATACCGAGTCGCCCAGTACATGGCCGCCTTCCTGATCATGGAAGGGCTGATGATCGGGGTGTTTGCCGCCCTCGACGCTCTGCTGTTCTACGTGTTTTTCGAGGCGATGTTGATCCCGATGTTCCTGATCATCGGTATCTGGGGTGGCCCACGGCGGGTCTACGCAACCCTGAAGTTCTTCCTGTATACCTTCCTCGGTTCAGTGTTCATGCTGATCGCCCTGATCTACATGTACAACCAGGCGGGCAGCTTCGAGATTCTCGATTTCCACAAGCTGCCGCTGGGCATGACCGAACAGGTGCTGATCTTCTTCGCCTTCATGCTCGGCTTCGCGGTCAAGGTGCCGATGTGGCCGGTGCATACCTGGTTACCGGATGCCCACGTTGAAGCGCCCACCGGCGGCTCGGTGATCCTGGCAGCCATTACCCTGAAGATCGGTGGCTATGGCTTCCTGCGCTTTGCCCTGCCGATTACCCCGGATGCCGCCAGCATGCTCGACTGGCTGGTGATCACCATGTCCCTGGTGGCGGTGGTCTACATCGGTCTGGTAGCGCTGATCCAGCAGGACATGAAGAAGCTGATCGCCTACTCGTCGATCGCGCACATGGGCTTTGTCACCCTGGGCTTCTTCATCATCTTTGGCATCTATCGTCAAACCGGCGGTCTCGGCGGTGCGACCATGGCCATCGAAGGTGGCATGGTACAGATGGTATCGCACGGCTTTATTTCCGGCGCCATGTTCCTATGCGTAGGCGTACTGTATGACCGGATGCATTCCCGCCAGATCAAGGACTACGGTGGTGTGGTCAACACCATGCCGATTTTCGCCGCCTTCGTGGTGCTGTTTAGCATGGCCAACGCGGGCCTGCCCGGCACCTCCGGATTCATTGGCGAGTTCCTGGTGATTTTGAGCAGTTTCAAGGCCAGCTTCTGGATCGCTTTCCTGGCGGCCACCACCCTGATCCTCGGCGCGGCCTACACCCTGTGGCTGGTCAAGCGGGTCATCTTTGGCGAGATCGGCAACAGCCATGTCGCTGAGCTGGAGGACATCAACACCCGGGAGCTGATCATGCTCAGCCTGCTGGCGGCAGCAGTGCTGCTGCTCGGCATCTGGCCGGATCCGCTGACCTCGGTGATGCATGCCTCGGTGGATAATCTGCTGCAGCACGTCATCGTGTCGAAGCTGTAGGCTCCTGTCGCAGAGAAGAATCGAGAATAGGGAAACCTCATGAACTTCGTCGCCCCTGATTTCATGCCGGTACTGCCGGAACTGTTCGTGCTGACCATGACCTGTCTGGTACTGGTCGTCGACGTGTTCCTGGAGCAGCGGCAGCGGCACATCACCTACGGGTTGGCGCAGCTGACCCTGCTGGGTGCGGCCCTGCTGACACTGTTCACCTACGCCCACGCGCCGGTGACCACCATGTTTGGTCACTACGTCAAGGACGCGATGGGCGATCTGCTCAAGCTGTGTATCTACCTGGCTTCCGCCGCGGTGTTCCTCTACTCGCGCGACTACCTGCGCCGGCGCGACCTGTTCAAGGGCGAGTATTACGTGCTGGGGCTGTTTGGCGTGCTGGGCATGATGATCATGGTTTCAGCGCACAGCCTGCTCAGTGTGTATTTGGGTCTGGAAATGCTGTCGCTGTCGCTGTATGCCCTGGTGGCGATCGATCGTGACTCGCCGGTAGCCTCCGAGGCAGCGATGAAGTACTTCGTGCTTGGTTCCCTGGCCTCGGGCATGCTGCTATACGGCATCTCGATGGTGTATGGTGCCACCGGCAGCATCGATATCCAACTGCTGGCTGATGCGGTCGCCAAGCAGGGTCTGGACAATCCTGTGCTGGTGTTCGGACTGGTGTTTCTGGTGGTGGGCCTGTCTTTCAAACTGGGCGCGGTGCCGTTCCACATGTGGGTGCCGGATGTCTATCAGGGCGCGCCGACCTCGGTGACCCTGTACATCGGTTCGGCGCCGAAACTGGCCGCCTTTGCCTTGATGATGCGCATTCTGGTCGATGGCCTAGGCACCCTGCAGGCGGACTGGCAGCAGATGCTGATTATCCTGGCGATGCTGTCGATGATGCTCGGTAACCTGGTGGCCATCGCGCAGAGCAATATCAAGCGCATGCTGGCCTACTCGACCATTTCCCATGTCGGCTTCCTGCTGCTGGGTATTCTCGCCGGCACTCCCGAAGGCTACGCGGCAGCGATGTTCTACACCATCGTCTATGTGCTGATGGCGGTTGGCGCCTTCGGTGTGCTGCTGGTGCTGAGCCGGACTGGCTTTGAGGCGGAGAATATTGACGACTTCAAGGGGCTCAATGACCGCAACCCCTGGCTGGCCTTCCTGATGATGGTGATCATGATGTCGATGGCTGGAGTGCCGTTCATGGTCGGCTTCTACGCCAAGTGGATGGTGTTGCAGTCGATCGTCGATATCGGCCTGGTCTGGCTGGCGATTCTCGGTGTGTTGTTCTCGGTGATCGGTGCCTTCTATTACCTGCGGGTAGTCAAGTGCCTGTACTTCGATAAGCCCGAGGACAACACGCCGATTGAAATGAGCCGTGATACCGAGGTGGTCATCAGTGCTAACGGCCTGCTGCTGGTGGTGCTGGGTCTGTACCCAACCGCGCTGATGAGCCTGTGCTCGACGGCGCTGCTGGGCTGACGCCGTAATCACGGGAATCGGGCGGCAATGCTGCAGGGATGGATTGCGGGATTGTGGCTGGCGCTGGCGGCGCTGGCCGCGAACCTGCCCTGGTTGAGCGATCGCTGGCTGCTGGTGCTGGCGCGCGACCGGGTTAAACCAGGCGGCCTGCGCTTGCTCGAATGGCTGCTGCTGTATGGGCTGATTCTGGGGATCGGATTTGGCTTTGAATACAAGGCCACCGGTGTCCTGAGTCAGCAGGGCTGGGAGTTTTATACCGTTACCGCCTGCCTGTTCGCGGTGGCGGCATTGCCAGGGTTCATTTACCGCTACCAGTTGCGGCGGTTGCTGGAGCATGCGAGTCGCTAGGAGCGGATCGGTGAGCAGGAAAGAGCAGGGCGGCCGGGACCGGTTTCCGACCGCCCTTTTGGCTATGCCATGCTGGCCCTGATTATTCTGCTGCCGGTGCTGGGTGCAGCGTTGCCGCTTTGGATGCAGCGCTGGGGGCGCAATGCCTGTGCCTGGGGCACGGCGCTGGTCGTGGCGCTGAGCATGATCCTGCTGCTCGGCCTGGCGCCTGCCGTGTTTGCGGGTCGGTTCGTGCAGTGGAGTTGGCCGTGGATTCCGGCGCTGGGTCTGAATGCGAGCCTGCGCCTCGATGGTCTGGGTCTGCTGTTTGGCCTGCTGATCACCGGCATTGGTCTGCTGGTGGTGCTCTATGCCCGCTACTATCTGGCGGCGCACGATAATCTGGCCCGCCTTTATGCCCTGCTGTTGTTGTTCATGGGCGCGATGCTCGGCATCGTCCTGGCCGATAACCTGCTGCTGTTACTGCTGTTCTGGGAACTGACCAGCCTGTGTTCCTTCCTGCTGGTCGGCTACTGGCACGGACGTGGCGATGCCCGCCGGGGGGCGCGCCTGGCCTTGATCCTGACCGCGGGCGGTGGCCTGGCGCTGCTGGCGGGTCTGCTGTGGCTGGGGCAGTTGGCCGGCAGTTTCGAACTGTCAACGGTGCTGCTGCGTGGTGATGTGGTGCGCGACGATCCGGCCTACCTGGGTATTCTGCTGCTGATCCTGCTCGGTGTCTGCACCAAGTCGGCACAGTTTCCGTTCCATTTCTGGCTGCCGCAGGCCATGGCGGCGCCAACCCCGGTGAGTGCCTATCTGCACTCGGCGACCATGGTCAAGGCCGGGGTGTTTCTGCTGGCGCGACTGTTCCCGGTGCTGGCCGGTACTGAAGCCTGGTTTTCCCTGGTCGGTGGCGTGGGCTTGTTCACCCTGCTGTTCGCTGCCTACATGGCCCTGTTTCAGCACGATCTCAAGGGCCTGTTGGCCTATTCGACCATCAGCCACCTTGGGCTGATCACCCTGCTGCTGGGGATCGGTACGCCACTGGCTGCGGTTGCCGGTGTGTTTCACATCATCAACCACGCCACGTTCAAAGCCTCGCTGTTCATGGCGGCGGGGATCATCGAGCATGAAAGCGGTTGCCGCGACATGCGCCAGCTCAACGGCCTGTTCAAATACATGCCGCAGACTGCGCTGCTGGCCATGGTGGCAGCGGCGGCGATGGCCGGCGTGCCGTTGCTGAATGGCTTTCTGAGCAAGGAAATGTTCTTCGCTCAGACGGTGCATTTGGCGCGATTGGGCGAGATCAGTCTGCTGTTCCCGGTGCTGGCGACGGTGGCCGGGGTATTTTCGGTCGCTTATTCAGCGCGCTTCATCCACGACGTGTTTTTCAACGGTGAACCGATCAATCTACCGCGCCTGCCGCATGAGCCGCCGCGCTATCTGCGCGTGCCGGTGGAAATCCTGGTGGCGCTGTGTCTGCTGGTGGGCATGCTGCCCGGCTACACGGTTGGGCCGTTGCTGGCGGTAGCGGCGAGCAGTGTGGTGGGTGCCGCGCTGCCGCCCTACAGTCTGGCGATCTGGCATGGATTCAACCTGCCGCTGTTGATGAGCGCCCTGGCCCTGTTCGGTGGCGTGCTGGTCTACAGCCAGCGCGCGATCCTATTCCGCCTGCATGAACGCTATCCGCCGCCGGTTGGGCAATTGCTGTTTGCGGCCGGTTTGAAGCGCTTGCTGGATGGCGCGCGCGGGTTGACCGGGCGTCTGGAGAATGGCGCGCTGCAGCGTTATCTGGCGCTGCTGGTGCTGTCAGCGCTGCTGGCGGGCCTGCTTGGGCTGTGGCCGACGGGCCTGCCGGCAGCTGTCCATCCGGGGCCGGCACTCAATCCGCTGGACCTGGTATTCGGCCTGCTGTTGGCCCTGATGGCGCTACTGACGGTGCGCTGGCATGAGCGGCGCCTGCTGGCGCTGCTGGCGGCGAGCGGGGCCGGACTGGTGGTGGTCATGGCCTTCGTGCGCTTTTCTGCGCCGGACTTGGCACTGACCCAATTGACCGTCGAAGTGGTCACCACCGTACTGCTGTTGCTGGCCTTGCGCTTCCTGCCACAGGAGATGCGCCAGAATGTGCCGGGTCGCCCGTGGCCCGATATGCTGTTGGCGCTGGCGGCTGGCCTGGGCGTGGCCGCTTTGGCCTGGGGTGTGCTGAATGTCGCGCCGCAGCCGGCACTGGCTGATTATTTCCTGACCCACAGCCTGCCCGGGGGCGGCGGTGCCAACGTGGTCAATGTCATCCTGGTCGATTTTCGCGGCTTTGATACCCTGGGCGAAACCACGGTGCTGGTGGTGGCGGCACTGGGCATCGCCGCGCTGCTGGCGGGTGGCCTGCCGCAGGCGGTGGCCCCGGCGGTCGTGTCCCCGCCGCGCGCCC
>OFRV01000007.1_pt1 | contig 45901 bp, 41 predicted proteins | sample 1543231 | NCBI WGS metagenome assembly OFRV01 (sample SAMN05442499, study PRJEB24371) | freshwater metagenome | isolation source: Freshwater Lake | place: Canada: Niagara | collected 2013-08-21 | reverse complement strand
AGATTCCTCTACGTCTCGTGGGCTCGGAGATGTGTATAAGAGACAGGCAGCGCGTTCGCCTTCGAGATCGACCCGTTCCGCAAGGAATGCCTGCTGAATGGCTGGGACGACATTGGCCTGACCCTGCGCCACGCCGCTGCGATTCGCGCCTATGAAGCCCAGCGCCAGCAGGCCGCGCCCTGGCTGTTTGCCTGATGGCTTGACTCAAGGAAAAACCATGACTGCCAAAATTTTGATTTTACCCGGTGACGGTATTGGTCCCGAGATCGTCGCCGAAGCAGTGAAGGTGCTGGAATGCCTGCGCCAGGAACACGGTCTGGATGTGATTCTGGAACAGGGCCTGCTCGGTGGCTGTGCGGTCGATGCGCTCGGCGCGCCGTATCCCGAACAGACCCAGCGCCAGGCGCGCGCCGCCGATGCCATCCTGCTTGGCGCGGTCGGCGGGCCGAAGTGGGAGCAGATCGAGCGGCCCTTGCGCCCGGAACGCGGCCTGCTGGCGATTCGTGCCGATCTGGAGCTGTTTGCCAATCTGCGCCCGGCGCTGCTCTATCCACAACTGGCCAGTGCCTCGGCGCTCAAGCCGGAGATCGTCGCCGGGCTGGATATCCTGATCGTGCGCGAGCTGAACGGTGATATCTATTTCGGCCAGCCGCGCGGCATTCGCAAGCTGGACAATGGCGAGCGCGAAGGTTTCAACACCATGCGCTACAGCAGCTCGGAGATCGAGCGCATTGCCCGGGTGGCCTTCGAGGCCGCGCGCAAGCGTCATCGCAAGCTCTGCTCGGTGGACAAGGCTAACGTGCTGGAAGCCTCCGAACTGTGGCGCGAGGTGGTCGAGCGGGTTAGCGCAGACTATCCGAATGTGGCGCTGTCGCATATGTATGTCGATAACGCCGCCATGCAGTTGGTGCGCGCGCCCAAGCAGTTTGACGTGATCGTGACCGGCAATCTGTTCGGCGATATTCTGTCCGACTGTGCCGCGATGCTGACCGGTTCGATTGGCATGCTGCCGTCGGCCTCGCTGGACCGGAATGGCAAGGGTCTGTACGAGCCGATTCACGGTTCCGCGCCCGATATCGCCGGCAAGGGCATGGCCAATCCGCTGGCGACCATTTTGTCGGTGGCGATGCTGCTGCGCTACAGCCTCAATCGCCTTGATCTGGCCGAACGGGTCGAGGCGGCGGTCGGTCAGGTGCTGGATCAGGGCTTGCGTACCCTGGATATCAGCGCGCCGGACATGACCGCCGTCGGTACTCAGGCCATGGGTGATGCGGTGGTGGCAGCGCTGGCCGGTTAAGTGCGGCTGCGCGCGGGCGCTGTGGTGTTTCTTGAATGATTTTTTGACGTGAGGCGTGTTGATGATGAAGCGAGTAGGCTTGGTGGGCTGGCGCGGCATGGTCGGTTCCGTGCTGATGGAGCGGATGCAGGCGGAACATGATTTCGCCCTGATTGATCCGGTATTTTTCACCACCTCCAACGTCGGTGGCCCGGCTCCGGCGATCGGTCGCGATGTGCCGGCGCTGAAAGATGCCCGGTCCATCGCCGAGCTGAAAACCCTGGATGTGATCGTCACCTGTCAGGGTGGCGATTACACCAACGAGATTTATCCGCAATTGCGCGCCGCCGGCTGGAAGGGCTATTGGATCGATGCCGCTTCGGCGCTGCGCATGCAGGATGATGCGGTGATCATTCTTGATCCGGTCAATCACGCGGTGATCAAGGATGCCCTGGCGCGCGGCGTCAAGGATTATATCGGCGGCAATTGCACGGTCAGCCTGATGTTGATGGCGCTGGGCGGGCTGTTTGCCGAGGGTCTGGTGGAGTGGATGAGCGCCATGACCTATCAGGCGGCATCCGGCGCCGGCGCACAGAACATGCGCGAGCTGATCGCGCAGATGGGCGCTGTTCATGCTTCAGTCGCCGAGCAGTTGGCCGATCCTGCCTCGGCGATTCTGGAAATCGATCGCGTGGTGGCCGATACCCTGCGTTCCAGTGAGTTTCCGACGCAGCATTTTGGCGTGCCGCTGGCCGGCAGTCTGATTCCGTGGATTGATAAGCAGCTCGATAATGGCCAGAGTCGCGAGGAGTGGAAGGGTCAGGCCGAAACCAACAAGATTCTCGGCCGCACCGCGCAGCCGATTCCGATTGACGGTCTGTGCGTGCGGGTCGGCGCGATGCGTTGCCACAGTCAGGCGCTGACCATCAAGCTGAATCGTGATGTGCCGTTGGCCGATATTCACGGCCTGCTCGCCCGTCATAACGATTGGGTGAACGTGGTGCCCAACGAGCGCGATAGGTCCATGCGCGAACTGACCCCGGCGGCGGTGACCGGTACTCTGCGCGTGCCAGTCGGTCGGCTGCGCAAGCTGAACATGGGGCCGGAATACCTGACCGCCTTCACCTGTGGTGATCAGTTGCTGTGGGGTGCGGCCGAGCCGCTGCGGCGCATGCTGCGGATTCTGCTGGAAGCCTGATCCGGGTGAAAAAATCGCGCCGGTCATCGGGGCTGGCGCGATGTTAGGTAGTGCGCATCGCGCCGATACCGTGCATCCTCATCGCCGAAACGGGCCGGAATAGAGTATCTTTAAAGTAATCTCCGGGACATCGCCCGTGGCGGTTCGGAGTGGGAAAGCCGTCGGGCGGGTCGCGGCCGGCGGTGGCATCGAAGCCAATCCCGCCGGGAACATGACCCTCCGGCGGCGGAATGGAGACAGGTCATGCCGACCAGGATATTCCTCCGACTCTTCCTCTTGGCTGGACTGGCAGCGCCGCTGTGCGCGTTTGCCCTGGGTCTTGGGCCGATTGAGGTGCGCTCGGCGCTTAATCAGAATTTCGAAGCCGACATCCCCCTGATTTTCAGCAACCCCGCCGAGGCGGTCGGGTTGACTGTGCGCATTCCGCCCCAGCAGGAATTCGATCGGATCGGCATTGACCGCCTGGAAGCGTTGTCGCAACTGCGCTTTGCTGTGCAGACACCGCCCGGTGGACCGAATGTGGTGCGTATTACTTCGGTGCAGCCGATCAGGGAACCGAATTTCCGCCTGTTGCTGGAGGCGGTCTGGCCGCGTGGACGCCTGTTGCGCGAATACGCGGTGCAGCTTGATCCGCAGTTGTATACCAAGCGCCGCGAGCCGCCGCCACCACCCGCGCCGGTGGTGGTCGTGCCAGCCGTGGTGGCTGCACCGCCGCCTGTGGCTGCCGCACTAGCCTTGCCGCCCGCGCCGCCGGTGAGTTTTGAAGGCGCTACGCCCTATGGCCCGGTCCGGGCGGGTGAGACCCTGGCGGGCATTGCCAACCGGATGCGGCCGTCAACCGCGGTCGGCCTGCGCGAGATGATGTCGATCCTGGTTGCCGGCAATCCGAATGCCTTTATCGGCGGCAATCCAAACCTGCTGCGTGCCGGTGCCACGCTTAAGGTGCCAACCCCGCAGGCGCTGGGTGTGCAGGGTGCGCCGCCGCCGGCCCTGGCCAGCAGCACAGCCAGCGTACCGGCACCGACACCGCTGGAATCCGCGCCCGAAACCGAGACAGCGTCGACTCCGTTACCGGGTGCTACACCCGAACCGTCACCGTTGCCGGTCACTACACCAGTCACCGCGCCTGAACCGGCACCGTTGCCGTCAACAGCATCAGCAGTTACCGCGCCGGTCACCACACCGGTCACCACACCAGAACCGGCACCGTTGCCGTCAACAGCATCAGCAGTCACCGCGCCGGTCACCGCGCCCGCGGCATCGCTGCCACCGTTGCCGGTCACCGCGCTATCACCGGGTGGCAGCCCACCCTTGTTAGCGTCTGGACAGCTGCCGGAAATCATGCCCAAGGAGAGTCAGCCTCAATCGCCGCCAACGTCGCCTGCGCCCGCGCAATCTGAGCCGGTTACGCCCGCGCCCGCGCAACCCGAGCCGGTTACGCCTCCTGTGGTCAAGCCTAAGCCTATACCCCAGCCGGTGGTTGAGGAATCAGGCTGGTGGGCCAAGCCGGCGGTCTGGCTGGGCATCGGCCTGCTGGTGCTGGCGGTGGCTGCCGTGTTGCTGTTGCCGCTGCTTTGGCGGCCGGCGCGACCCAAGAAGACCCGCATAGCCGAGGGCGAACCACCTGCCGATGAAGTCATCGAAGAATTCCACCAAGCCGAGGAAATACCGCCGATGCCGGCCACGCGTGCCGTGGTGCGCGAAGGGCGTTCCTCGCGTCTGTCGCCAGCCGTGGCCGCTGCAGCTGCAGCTGCGATAGCGTCTGCCGGCGCGACGAGCAGCAAGCCCACACCGGCCAGGTCCGCAGCTCCGCAACCGCCCAAGCCCATCGACGAGTTGCTTAAGGACATCGATTTCGGTTTGGGTGATCATGCCGCGCCAGCGCCCACAGCGGCAGGTAAAACGCCGGTGCAGAATGTGACCCCGGCGCTACCCGATACTGAACCGCCGACGGCATCAGTTACCCGGCGACCCTCGCCGCCTGCTCTGTCCAAGTCCGCGCCCACGCTTGATGTCACGCCCGCACCGGCTGCCGCAGCCGCGCCCGCGCCGTCACCCAAAGCGCCTTCCGCACAGGCGGAATTGCCATCCGAGTTTCGTCTTGACGGCATGGATTTCGACTTTGGCGATCTGGACATGGGTAGTGCCGCGCGCTCGCCTGCAACCGAACTGCCGGCGCTGGAACTTAAGCAGTCGACACGTCCGACGCCCCCGGCGTCGCCCAAGGCTAGCGATGATCTGCCCTCGCTGCCGGCGCTGGATTTCAGCTTTGGCGACTTTGGCCCCGATACGGGTACCGCAGCCAGTGCAACGCCGTCACCGGCGCCAGCGCCAATCAAGGCTGCTGATCTGCGCAATGTGATCCCCGATGGTTCTGCCAGGAGCAACGACGCCAGCTCGCGTGATCGGGATGGTGCGCCTTCGGTATTGAATGTGGCTGATCTCAAGTTCGAGTTCAGCAATGTCGCCGATGACCTAAGCAAAGCCGCAGCTGCCGGGGAGCCGTTGTGCCTGGATGAGGAGCTGCAGAATTTCGGCAATGACACCCTCGACCTGGGTACGCTCGATACTGCAACGCTTGGCGGCGGTGGCGACAGTGGCGCGGATTACGTTGAGACCAAGCTGGACTTGGCCAGTGCCTATCTCGATATGGGTGATCAGGTCGGCGCGCGCAGCCTGCTGGAGGAGGTGATCAGGGAGGGACAAGCCTCACAGCGCCAGCGGGCGGAGGCCCTGCTCAAGAAGCTGGGCTGAGCACCGGCCAGTAAAAAGCCCCTCGACGAGGGGCTTTTTTGTTGCGCCGCGTCGAGGTGTCAGCGGGTGGCGGGTACAGGATCGGCGAGCAGGGCCAGGGCGCGTTCGACGGAGCCGCGCTGGGCCAGACGGGTCAGGGTGCCGTTGGGCAGCCAGACCATAACACCGGCCGGCAGCGGTATGCTGGCGCTTTTTGCAGCAGGTTTCCAGGCCCGGTTCAGGCTGTTGAGCTCGCTTAGGTTGACCTGATAGTAGGACGCTACAGTGGTGGCTGGCACACTCTGGCGCAGCCGTACCCGGTCCAGATTCAGCGGCGGCTCGAACGCGACACCCTCCGGGAAGAAGCGCTGCGGGTTGCGGGCGATTTCCCGGGCGGCGAGGAATTCGGTGTAGAAGTTGCGCGAGGCGAAGCCAAAGCCACTGCCGGAGTGCTGCTGGACGATGCGGCCAATATCATTGCCGTAGGTGGACTGGGCGCGGCGCATGCCGCCGACACCATGGTTGTAGGAGGTGATGGCCAGCGGCCAACTGCCGAGGCGCCCGTGGGCATTGCCAAGGTAGCGTGCGGCACCCTGCGCTGAGGCGACCGGGTCGAGTCGTTCATCCACGGCGGCGTTCATGATCATGAACTGCCGCGCGGTGGCAGGCATGAACTGCCACATGCCAACCGCGCCAACCGAGGAAGCGGCGTGGTTCTGGAAGGAGGATTCGACGTGCGGCAGGTAGGCGAGATCCTCGGGCAGTCCGGCTTCGCGGAACACCTGGCGGAAGGCGGCATCGTAGCGGCCGCTGATTTCCAGGCCGCGCTTGAAGCGTTCGCGCAGGCCGCGCTGGCTGCGCAGGCGTTCGCTGACGCCGCTGATGGCCGCCGGGCCGCCGCTGCTGGCCTGGATGCGCGTGGCCAGGGCCTGTTCGCTGGGGCTGAGCGGTGCCTGGGTGGCAACCTTGCGTTCAACCTGGCGCAACTGTTCTTCGAGACCGTCGAAGCGGGCCTTGAGCAGTGCCTTCTGCTCACTGGTGTAGCCTTCGCTGACCGGCTCGGGCAGGGTGATGACGTCGTAGATCAGATCCATGTAGCGATCGTCGTGCAGCGCGACCTGGCCGCGTCCCCAGCTAGCGTACACGTTGCGCCAGAAGGCAATCTGCGGTTGCAGCTCCGGCGGTGCGGGGAACTGTGGATCGTAGGATGTTTCGCTGGAAAGCTGGGCCTTGGGCGGTGCCGTTTGGGTGGCGCAGGCGGCCAGCACGAGCAGCGTTAAGGTGGTTAGAAATCCACGCAGTGGTCGTCGCATGAGCGCTTTCCCTCTTGATTGCAATGATTCTTGAAGATTAGAGAAATCAACCCGCGGCGGCGCGCTGTCGCGTGGCCATGCCGTGGAAAATCGGTGTCTAGCGGGCGAGGACGCCCGAGAAATTCAGTGGCCAGCGACCGTTGGCGTCGGGCGGTCCAAGTAGGCTCAGGGCCTGACGCAGGGCCTGATTGGCCGGATCACGCACCGCTGCCTGCCCATCGACACGGTAGCGGCCATCGGGGAACAGCTTGACCGTGCCCTGCAGCGCCAGTGGTCCGTCGTGGTCCTCGATCACGCCTTGTATGCCGGCCGGTTCCACTGGGGTCAGTTGCAGAGTGAAATCGCCCAAATTCAGCGGTTGGCGCAGCTCGACGCGCAGGTTGAGCACATGCACCGCGCCATAAGCGGACAGGGGCCGGGCGTTGGCATCCAGATACAGATCGCGCAGGCTGAATTCCAGGATGCCCTGCGCTGGCGACTTGTGACCCGCCAGCGCGGCCAGCCGGCTGAGCGACATGCGACCGCTGGCATCGCGCAGGCGCAGGCTGCGGTCAAAGGCGATCGCCGCCTTGCCGATCGCCTGCAGGTCGGGATCGTCGCTGCGCAGCCCTACTTCCAGCCAGCCGGACAGCAGGGCCAGCGGTTGCCAGTCCCAGCTCATCTGTTCGATGCGGTTGCCGCGCCAGTGCAGGCCCTGGGCGATGCCGTCGGTGACACTGCCCGAGACATTCTGCACGCTGAAACCGGGCAGGCGCTCGACGACCCGATCGGTGACCAGTGTGGCGGGGGCCAGCAGCAGCAGGAACGTCATAACGGCCAGCAATCCCAGTAAACTGTAGCGTAAAAAGGGTTTCATGGCTGGGCGCTGCCTTGCAGGGTGATGCGGACATTGACCAGACCGGGACTGCCGGTGCGATCCACATTGAGGTTGATGAGGCTCAGGCGCTGTTCGCGCTCCAGTTTGAGCAGCCAGTTCAACAGCGGATTGAAGGCAACCGCGTCGAGCTGGACGCTGATCTGGTCGTCACCCTGCGGCACCAGCCGCTTAAGCGATGCGCCCAGGCCCGCAGCGCGCGCGGTCTGATCAACCACGGTCAGCAGCGAGCGACCAGCCCCGGTCTGGGTCGTGGCACTGCTGCCCAGTTGTTGCAGTTCCTGGACGGACTGACGCATCCAGGCCAGTTCAGTGCGCTGCTCGGCCACAGCCTGGCGCAGGCGCTGGCCGCTGGCGCGAAACGGTTCCCAGATCAGGACGTACAGCAGCAGGAGCATGAGCAGCGCCGTGCCACCGACGAGCAGAGCGCGTTCGCGGCTGTTCAGTTGTTGCCACCAGTCCTTCATGACGCTACTCGCTTCAGGATGACCTTGCTTTCCACCCGGCCATCGCGCTGCAGGGTGCGCACATCGCTTTGCAGGCCGGGTTGCTGGCCCAGAGTCTGGCGCAACTGATCAAGCACTGCCGGGCTGCCGCCTTCCAGGTCCAGGTCAAGTTGCCCATCGCGGTAACTGAAGCCGCGCAGGGTTACGCCGTTCAGGGTCCGCACCGCGTCACCGCCGCGATAGAGCAGATCGAACAGCGCTGCGCTGCCGCCGCTAGGGCGCAATTCCCGCAGCCGGGTTTCCATCTGTACCCGGGGATTGACGATGCGCGTGACGCCGGGCAGCGCCTGACGGAACAGTTGCTCCATCTCGGTGCGCGCGGCGATCTGTTCGCGCTGCAACAGCCAGCGTTCATGTAGTTGCCCGATCAGCAGTACCAGCAACCATGCCGCTGCCAGCGCCGCCGCCATGCGCCAGGGGCGGATCCAGCGCCGCCAGGGCGCCTGATGGCTGTAGGGGCCCTGCAGCAGATTGATGACCGCGCCCGGCTGATAAGTGGCGGCGAACAGGCTGAGCACAGCGGGTGGCGTTTCTTCCACCTGCAGCGTGATGTTGGCCGCGTCGAGCAGCGCCAGCACCGCCGCCGGCAGGGTGTCGGCCTGCCACAGGCGCAGGCCGCGCGGCTGGTTATCGCCGGCCTCGGCCAGCGCCGCGCCCAACAGCAGTTCCAGGGCCTCGGCATCGGTGACAAAGCCCTCCCAGCGCCCGGTACGCACCAGCAGGCGCGTCCCGTCGTGCAGCAGGCTCCAGTCGTCCTCGTGCCAGGGCAGCAGCAACAGGTCGGGAATGACGGCATGCACCGTGACGCCCACTGCCGCGCAGGCCGCCAGCCAGCCGCGCAGGGTGTCATGGGCGATCACCGCCACCGGCAGCCGGTCGCCATCCAGGGTCGCGCCAAAGGCAAAATGCAACGCCTCGACCTCATCGACCAGATGTTCTTCCAGGGCATAGGGAATGGCGCGCATCCAGGCTGAGCGCTGGCGGCCTGGCGGGATGACGCAGTGCAGGGCCAGGGTTTCGCCCGGTGCCACCAGCAGTAGGCGGGCATCCCCGGCGCGCGCCGGCAAGTCGGCCAGCGGTCCATGCCAGAGGTCGCCATCGGGACCGCAGGCATCGACCTGATCGGGAGCGGTAAAGCGAAACAGGAGCAGCGGGGCAGGCAAGGGTGTCTTAATCCGGGTTGCTGAAATTGCGTTGCAGGACGTGAACGGTAGTCTCATCGCGCTGCAACATACTGTACAGCATCGCACGGCCAGCGCCCACTTGGGCCTCGGCGTGCAACTGGAAATACTGGCTGCTGGTGCTCAGCAGGGCCTTGATCGAGGCATCCACGCTGAGCCGTGCCGCCTGCAGGAAAGCATCGATATTATCGTAGCCCGCCTCGGGGCGTTCCTTGACCAATTGCGCCATATCCTGCGGATTCAGGTCTTCGCCGAGCGCGGCCAGCACAGCAGCGGGCGCGGTATTGATGTTGAGCGGCGTGCCTGGCGGCAGTGCACACACCAATGGCGCCAATGCCATATAGGCCTTGTGGTCGATGCCCTTGACCAGGCGCAGCTCGGAGATGCTGAAAAAGGGCCGGTTCGCGGCCAGATAGGCCGGATCGCGCACCGTGTAATCGCTGTCTTCGGCGCCATCGGGAAATTGCGGATCATTGTCGGGATCGATCCAGTCGGCAATGGCCAGCGCCAGTTCTTCCTTCAGCTCAAGCTGGCGCAGCAGCCGTTGCAGGATCTGCACCTGCTGCTTATCCAGACCGGCCCGGGGTGATTTTTTATTCGGATCGCTGGAGCTGTCCTTGGCAGGATCGGGCTTGGGCGGCTCGGCCGGGCGGTTATCAGCGGCGGTGTTGTCGTCTTCCGGATTGGCCGGATCCTGCGGCGGTGGCGGATTAGTGGCCGCCCTGGTGCGGGTCGCTGGATCGGGGCGCCAGAGATTGTTCAGATTGAAGCAGCCCTGCAGATCGCGCACCTTCAGGCTCAGGGTGCCCTCGTCCAGCGGCAGCGCCGCCGGTGGATTGGCCCAGGTTTCGCCGAGGTGATCGGTCTGGTTATCCTGGCGGTCGCGGTGCAGCAGCAGCAGCAGCCACTGCTCGGCGCCGAGTGTATACAGCCGCGCCTGCTGCTGATGCAGCAGCACGCTGCTGCGCCGGATGGCCAGTTGCTGCAGGCTGGCCAGGCTGGTCGCGGCAATGCTGGCGATGAAAACGATCAACAGCACGGTGATCAGGGCCACGCCGCGTGGGCGACGTCTAACCGGGCAGCAGCAGCAGGCGGGTGATTTCACCCCAGTTCTCCAGGTTGAGGCGGATTTCCACAGCCCGCGGCAGGCGGTCAGCCGCATCCGGCGTGGGCGCGTCATCGCTCACCGGCGGTGGCCAGTCATCGCGCCATTCTTCGGTATCCTGCCCCAGGAAACGCACCTTGAAGGCGCGCACCTGATCAAGCAGCAGCGTGGCCTGCGGTTCGCCGGGACCGCCGACATCCAGCACCAGCCAGTGTAGCCGCCACAGCTTGCCCTCGTTGAGCCGGTAGGCAATCCGTTGCAGGCTGGCGCGCGGCTGGCCGAGCGGGTTGTCCCAGCCGGCATGGGTCAATTGCAGCGTTTCCCGGGCCAGGGCGCCACCGCTCAGCGCCGGCTGCAGTTCGCCATATTCATCGCGGCTGCCGCGTGGCACGCTCTGTTCAATGTCCTGCGCCAGACGGAACAATGCCAGTTGCAGGGTGGCCAATTGGCGATTGTCGGCCTCGATGGTGGCGCGGGTGAACAGCACGTTGCGCAGACCGCTGTAGGCCGCGCTGGCCATGATCGCGAACACCGCCAGGGCGACCAGCAGTTCCAGCAGGGTAAAACCGCGCGCCGGACGGCTCATGGCGGCGCCGCCTGTTTTCTATTCGCCGGATTGGGCGGCTTCTGGCGCTGGCGCGGATCCTGGGCCTCGTCTGGATTGGCCGGATCAGCCGGATCAGCCGGATTATCGCTTTCCACTGGGAGCGTGCCGCGAAAGGCGATCAGATGCGTGGATGCCGCGCCGCTGGTCGCGCGCACCGTGATATCGAGGCGACGCAGATCGGGATCGGCAGTTTTGGTGAAGCGTGCCTCCCAGCGCCAGTTGCGCCCGGCCAGCTCGCTATCGCCGCTGCGCGTGCCTTCCTCCGGCCAGGGTTTCGCATCGAGCAGCCAGCGGTTGACGGTATTGAGCGCCACCCAGCCGGCCAGGGTTTGTTCACGCAGATCAGCCGTGGTGGCGATGCTCTGGGTGGCAGCGCGGATGATCGCACCCATGGCAATGGCCAGCACCGCCAGCGCTACCAGCACTTCCAGCAGGGTAAAACCGCTGACGCGCTTCACGGCGACAGCTCGCGCAGGCTGAGCCGGCCGAGCGTATCGCCGGCCACCCGATAGCGCGGCGCGTTCGGATCGGTGTTATCGCGCAGGCGCAGCACCGCGACGAAGGCGGTCAGTTCGCCGCTGGCCAGCAGCAGCACCTGTGGCGGACCATCGGCGCCCAGTTCCACCGGCCGGTCATCGACCCACAGATTCAGGGCCAGATCCGCAGGCAGGCTGTGCTGGCTCAGGGCAGTGTCACTGTCAACCGTCTGCCAGCCGCCCTGGCCATCGCCACTGACGAAGCTGTAGCCATCGCTGGCGCACAGCAGGCCGCGCCAGTGGCCGCTGAGAATCGCTTCCTGCTGATGCAGTTCGATCAGAGCTGCCAGCCGCCGCGCCTCCTCGGCGAGTCGCTCAACGGGTCCGCCGCCCGCCGACAGCACCGCCAGACTGGTCAGGATGCCGATCAATACCAGCACCACCATGATTTCCATCAGGGTGAAGCCGCGGGAGGAGCGCATGTCAAAGCGGCCTGAAACGCGGATTCAGCGGGCCATGCCTACTCGTCCAGATTCCAGTTGCCGATATCGGCATCGACGCTCTCGCCGCCGGGCTGGCCATCGGCGCCCAGCGAATAGATGTCGATGTCGCCATGCTGGCCGGGGCGCAGGTATTGATAGGGCTTGCCCCAGGGATCCTTGGGCAGCTTGTCCAGATAGCCGCCTTCCTGCCAGTGCGGCGCATCGGCCGGACGCTGCACCAGCGCTTCCAGACCCTGCTCGGTGGTCGGATAGCGGAAGTTGTGCAGCTTGTACAGATCAAGCTGGTTCTTGATGACGCGGATGTCCTGCTTGGCCTTGACCGCACGTGCCTTGTCCGGGTTATCCATGATCCGCGGCACTACCACGGCGGCCAGGATGCTCAGGATCACCACTACGACCATCACTTCAATCAGGGTAAAGCCGCGCGCCGCCCAGCTTGGGCGACTGAGGCGCATGTTCTGCGTCATGACAGGGTTTCTCCAGGTGCGGTTAGGCGCGGCCGAGCCGGTACAGGGCAATCTCACCGAGCAGATTGGGCCATAGTTCCGGTCGCGGCCGGGGGCGATGGGCGTGATCGAGCACCATGCGTTGCAGGATGTCGATACGTTTGCGCCGGCACAGTTCCTCGAAATCGCGCAGGGTAAAAAGGTGCACGTTAGGCGTGTCGTACCACTGATAGGGCAGGGTCTTGACCACCGGCATGAAGCCCTGCAGGGCGATCTGCATGCGGCAGCGCCAGAAGCCGAAATTGGGAAAGGTGACGATGCCCTGACGGCCGACGCGCAGCATTTCATCCAGCAGGCGCTCGGTGTGCTTCACCGCCTGCAGGGTCTGGGTCATGATCACATAGTCAAAGCTGCTGTTGCCAAAATCGGCCAGCCCCGCTTCCAGGTCGGCATGGATGACGTTGACGCCGGCCTGGATGCACTTGACGATGTTGGCGGTATCGATTTCCAGCCCGTAGCCACTGACCTGACGCTGCGCCTGCAGATAGGCGAGCAGGGCGCCATCGCCGCAGCCCAGGTCCAGCACCCGCGCGCCGGGGCGAATCCAGTCGCTGATCAAGTCCAGTTCAGGCCGCATCGGCGTGTTCCTCGGGCAAAGCGCTGGCGGGCGTAGCGGCGGTGTTGACTTCTCGGGCAACCCGGGTCAGGTAGCCGCGCAGGGTGTCATGATAGAGCGGAATCGGCATCAGGAAGGCATCGTGACCGGAGTCGGAGGGGATTTCCGCATAGCTGACTTCGCGCCCGGCCCGTACCAGTGCCTGCACGATCTCGCGCGAGCGGGCCGGGGCAAAGCGCCAGTCACTGGTGAAGGACACCACCAGGAAGCGTGCCTGGGCGCGGTGAAAGGCCGCCGCCAGGTCCTGATCGAAGTCCGCCGCCGGGTCGAAATAGTCCAGAGTCTTGGTGATGAGCAGATAGGTGTTGGCGTCGAAGCGATCGACGAAAGCCCGGCCCTGATGGCGCAGATAGCTTTCCACCTCGAACTCGGTATCAAAATTGAAATTGGGCCGGCCCTCGCGCAGTTCACGGCCAAATTTGGCGCGCATGCCCTCGTCCGACAGGTAGGTGATGTGGCCGAGCATGCGCGCGATCATCAGGCCGCGCCGGGGCACCACGCCAAAGTCGTAGTAATGGCCGTGGTGAAAGTCGGGGTCGGAGAGAATGGCCTGGCGGGCGACTTCGTTAAAGGCGATGTTCTGTGCCGACAGGCGCGGCGCGGCGGCAATCACCAGGGCATGGCGCACCCGCTCGGGGAAGGTGATGGTCCATTGCATGGCCTGCATGCCGCCGAGGCTGCCGCCGATCACCGCCGCCCAGGTGTGGATGCCGAGCCGGTCGGCGAGGCGCGCCTGACTGCGCACCCAATCCTTGACGGTGACGATCGGGAAATCCGGGCCGTAGGGCTTGCGGTTGTCCGGGTTGATCGAGGTAGGGCCGGTGGAGCCCTTGCAGCCTCCGAGGTTGTTGCAGCAGACCACGAAGAACTCGCGGGTGTCGATGGGCTTGCCGGGGCCGATGCAGTTGTCCCACCAGCCGGGTTTGCGCGTCCCGGCCTCCTCGTGATAACCAGCGACATGGTGATCGCCGGACAGGGCGTGGCAAATCAGCACGGCATTGCTGTGCTCGGCGTTAAGGGTGCCGTAGGTTTCATAGACCAGATCGTATTCCGTCAGTGACCGGCCACAGTCCAGGGCCAGGGCTTCGGCGAAATGCGCGGTCTGCGGCGTGATCAGGCCGACGGAATCGGCGGGGAAAGTGTGCGGCATAAGGTCCTGACCGTCGCGGTGATGTCCTTGAAAATGAAAAGAGGCGCCAGCCGGTGAGGCCCCAGCGCCGGAAATGATGGCAACTGAAAAGTATGGGCAGTGGCTGCCAGGCTTTGCAATAGAGTGCCCGGTGTCCGGGAAGTGCCGGACCTTGCTGGATTCAGGGCGGTGGCGCGATGCCGCTGGGCAGGCGCTGCGGCGCGGTGATGCGCCAGCGCTTGTCGCGGCCCTTGTCGCCGGCGAGCAGTGTCACCCGGCTTTTTGCCACCCCGAACAGCGTGGCCAGGAAGGCCTGCAGGTGGGCATTGGCCTGGCCGTCCACCGGCGGTGCGGTGATGCGCACGCGCACTTGCGCCGCCACTGCGCCAACCCATTCATCGCGGCTGGCGCGCGGCTGCACCCGCAGCCGCAGAATCAGATCGGCGCCGTCCCAGACGTAGCTGCTGGTGTCCACTGCTTCAGCGCAGCCCGATCCAGATGCCGAGAGCATCTTGCAGCAGCAGGCTGATGAAAATCAGCACCACCACCACCAGCATCGGCGACAGGTCTACGCCGGAGATCGGTGGCAACAGGCGCCGGGCCGGGCGCAGCAGCGGCGCGGTCAGTTGCGCCAGCACCCGGGCGACCGGGTGATAGGGATCGGGATTGATCCAACTCAGCAGTGCCTGGATGATCACGCTCCACAGGTAAATGTTGATCAGCAGCTTGAGCAGTTCCAGCACCGTGACCAGCAGCAGCGCGGCCGGACCGATGCCGCGGTTGAGCAGCATGCCCAGCAGCAGCACCTCGATCGCCTGCAGCGCCAGCGCCAGGACCACCGATGCCAGATCCAGGCCCTTATAGCCGGGAATGACGCGCCGCAGCGGCAGCAGCGGTGGGTTGGTGATGCGCACCAGGAATTGCACCAGCGGGTTATAGAAATCGGCGCGCACGCATTGCAATAGGAAACGCAGCATCACCGCCAGGATGTAGAAGCCAAAAACCGTCTGGATCAGGAAGACAAACGCGGTCACGATTGGCCTCCGAGCAGATTGCCCAGTTCCTCGGATCGGTGGTGGGCCGCTTCCAGAGCTTTGGCAACCAGTGAATCAAGCTCCTCGGTGAGCAGCGAGGGTGTTTCCAGCAGCGCCAGCGACGCCGCCAGCGAGCGGGCGATCAGCTTATCGAGCTGTTCATCCTGGAAGACGCTGATGGCGCGCTCGGTGGTGCCGCCCGGCGAGGTTACCCGCGCACGCAGGGCGGTGGGATTGTCGGGACTTTCCAGCGCCATCTTGGCGGCGCCAAAGGCGGTCTGCAGGGTCAGCAGGCGGGCCACCTCGGGATCCAGGCCGAGTTGCACGCCGATTTTTTCCAGGGCCTCCATGAGCAGGAAGAAATAGGCCGGACCGCTGCCCGACAGCGCGGTGACCGCATCGAGCATCCGCTCCTGCTCTACCCACACCGTCAGCCCCACCGAGCGCATCACCGATTCAGCCAACTGGCGCTGCGCCTCGCTGACCCGCGGGTTGGCGAACAGGGCAGTAGCGCCGCTGCCGACCAGCGCTGGCGTGTTGGGCATGGTGCGGACGATGGCGGTCTCCGCGCCGAGCCAGCGGCGCAGGTCCGGCTCGCGCACCCCGGCAGCGATCGACAGCACCAGCGGCTGATGGGCCTGGACGGTTGCGGCCAGTTCCTCGGCGACCGGGCGCAGCACCTGCGGCTTAACCGCCAGCACCACCAGCGCGGCGCGCGCGGCGATCTCGCGGTTGTCGGCACCGGTATGCACGCCAAAGCGGCCGCGCAACAGCTCGCGGTGTCCGGCATCGGGTTCGGCGACCCAGATATGATCGGGGTCGCTGCCACTGCTCAGCAGGCCGCCGATCAGGCTGCGGGCCATGTTGCCGCCGCCAATGAAGGCAATCGGGATGTCTTTCATTGCCACCTCGGTGTGAAGGGATGCGTTGATCAGGATCGATCGGGGTTCATGCAGGATGATGGTGCAGGGCCACGTCGCACGTCGCGTCGTCGGTTTCGTTCAGGGCTTGCGGTTGCCGTTGCCGCTGCCGTTGCTGAGCGCCTGGGTGAGCTGCGCGCTGACGTTGCTCAGCCGGTTGTCGTTCTGGTAGGACTGGTACACGCGCTGTTGGCCGGCGGCATCGAGCCGTTGATAGAAGGCGAAGATAGCCGGTGAACCTTCGCGCAGCGCGCGCGCGAAGGCAGCCGCATCCAGGCCCGTGGGCAGGCGCTCGTCGTCCACGCTGAATGCGGCGCTGTCAGCCGGACGCCCCGCATCGACCGGTGGCAGACCAAGATTCAGGGTCATGGCCTGGCGCTTGGCCTCTTCCTCGATGGCGCGCAGGTCATTGTCGTTATCTGCGCCGAGCAGCAGGGGCGCGATCAGCAGCAGGACGCTGGCGGACCCGGCACGGCGCGCGGTGCGCTGGAACAGGGCGGGCATAACAGGCATGCGCGGTCTCTTGGCGTTGGGGCGGTTAGTGGGGCCAGCGACAGGTCCGCTGCCCGGTGGATGGAGGAGTCAATAGCATGCTGGACCTGATTAAAGCATATCGCAAAGCCCGCTTCAGGCGCGCGGCCCGAACAGGGCGGTGCCAATCCGCACTAGGGTAGCACCCTCGGCGATGGCCGCGTCCAGATCGTCGGACATGCCCATGGACAGGGTGTCCAGCGCCAGCCCGGCCTCGTTCAGCCGCTGCCACAGTTCCCGCAGGCGGGCCAGGGGCGCGCGCTGGGCGGCAAAATCACTCGCCGGCGCCGGAATGGCCATCAGGCCGCGCAGGTGCAGCCCGGGCAGTGTCGCCACCGCCCGCGCGACCGTTGCAACCTCGGAGACATCCAGACCGTGCTTGGTGGGTTCACGGTCGATATTGACCTGCAGGCAGATGTTCAGCGGCGGCAGGGACGCGGGCCGCTGCGCGCTGAGGCGTTCGGCAATTTTCAGCCGGTCGACGCTGTGTGCCCAGGCGAAATGTTCGGCGATGCCGCGGGTCTTGTTGGCCTGGATCGGGCCGATAAAGTGCCATTCCAGATCCAGATGCGCCAGTGCGGCGCGCTTGTCGAGCGCCTCGTTCAGGTAGTTTTCGCCAAAGCAGTGCTGGCCGGCGGCGGCCAGGGCGGTGATGGCGCTCGCCGGCTGGGTCTTGCTGACCGCCAGCAGCCGCACCGCACCCGGCGTGCGTCCATACTGTTGCTCGGCGGCGCGGATGCGCGCCAGCAGGGCTTGCAGGCGCTCGGCGGGGGCTTGATCCATGAACGTATCCTTGACGAATGGCCGGCACGGTCGGCACGGCCTTGCGAATATATACTACCGAACATGACGACACCCGGCGCACCGGGTTTTTCCTAGCTCAGCCTCGCGGGAGCGATGCCTTTATGACCCTCGACGAACTGTTGACCTTTTCGGTGCAGAACAACGCCTCGGACCTGCACCTGTCGGCGGGCTTGCCGCCGATGATCCGCGTGGATGGCGACGTGCGCAAGATCAACGTCCCGCCGCTGGAGCACAAGCAGGTGCATGCGCTGATCTACGACATCATGAACGACAAGCAGCGTAAGGACTACGATGAGTTTTTAGAATGCGACTTTTCGTTCGAGATTCCCAAGCTGGCGCGCTTTCGCGTCAATGCCTTCAATCAGGACCGGGGTGCAGCTGGCGTGTTCCGCACCATTCCGACCCTGATCAAGACGCTGGACGAGCTGAACTGCCCGGCGGTGTTTCGCGACCTGATCAATGTGCCGCGTGGCCTGATCCTGGTCACCGGTCCGACTGGTTCGGGCAAGTCAACGACCCTGGCGGCGATGATCGATCACATCAACAAGAGCGAATACGGCCATATCCTGACCATCGAGGACCCGATCGAGTTCGTCCACCAGAGCCAGCGCTGCCTGGTCAATCAGCGCGAGGTGCATCGCGATACGCTGGGCTTTAACGAGGCCCTGCGCTCGGCGCTGCGCGAGGATCCGGACATTATCCTGGTCGGCGAAATGCGCGACCGCGAAACCATCAGCCTGGCGCTGACCGCCGCCGAGACGGGACATCTGGTGTTTGGTACCCTGCACACCAGTTCCGCGCCCAAGACCATCGACCGCATCATCGACGTATTCCCGGCTGGCGAAAAGCCCATGGTGCGTTCGATGCTGTCCGAGTCGTTGCGGGCGGTGGTGTCGCAGGTTCTGCTGAAGAAGAAGGGCGGCGGGCGCATGGCGGCGCACGAGATCATGGTCGGCATTCCCGCCATCCGCAACCTGATCCGCGAGGACAAGGTGGCGCAGATGTATTCGTCGATCCAGACCGGCTCTTCCTATGGCATGCAGACGCTTGACCAGTGTCTGCTGGATCTGATCAAGAAGGGTCTGGTCAACCGCGATGAGGCCTTCACCTACGCCCAGAATAAGACCTCGTTCAAGCAGGGTGCCTGAGCGATACTGGGGGTTGTTGCCCGGCTGCCCGCTCCGTGCTGTGATCGCTCAACAGGGCGGGATGGTGCGGGTCTGGCAAGGTAGCCGATAGGCAGCGGCCAGGGTCTGCGCTGTGCTATGCAGCGCCGCGCCGCCACAGGCAAATACGGTGATATCGGCTACGCCCTGCAGTACCGTCAGCCAGCCCTGCGCCAGTTCCACCAGGTCGCCGTCGAAGGTACCCGGTTGGCCGCCCGTCGGGCAGGCGATGCGACTGGGAATGCGCCAATCCTCCAGCAGCGGCAGCGCGGCGATGGCCTCGGCCGGTATGCCGGGTACCATGGTCCGCGAGGGCTGCGCTTGAAACGGCAGCGGCGGGGTCAGCTCGAACAGGGCAAACGGCTTCACACGCGGCTGATGGTGGCGCAGCACCCGCGCCAGGAATATGCCGCTGGCCAGACCGGCATCATCGACAAGCAGCAGGGCGCGTGGCGTGGCTGCCGTCAGGTCGAAGGCAATACCCTCCAGCGTCACTGCCGGCACTTGCGTACCCACGGGCGGCGCCGGGCTGCGACCCAGGCAATCCAGCGCCTGCGTGCCTGGCACCCGCTGCAGAATCGGCCAAGCTGCACCGTCGATGCGCAGCATCTGGCCGGGCTCGGCGGCGGCAGCCAGTGCCGTATCCAGACGCAGCAGCATCCGGTCGCCGGGATAGCTCTGCACGGCTAGCAACCGGGCCGTAGCGGTGATAGCTTCAGTCATGGGCGTCGCGCTCATACACCAGCCGTCCCTCGAATAGGGTATGGGTGACCTGACCCTGCAGCGACCAGCCCAGGAACGGGCTGTTCTGGCCCTGACTGCGCAGGGTATCCGGGGTCAGGCGCCACTCGGCATCGGGATCGAAAATGCAGACATCGGCCGGGGCGCCCATGCTTAGATGACCGCTGTCCAGACCGAGGATGCGCGCCGGGCCGCAGGTTAGCCGCTCCAGCAGTGTTGACAGCGGCAGCACGCCATCGCGCGCCAGACGCAGGCTCAGCGCCAGCAGGGTTTCCAGCCCGGACAGGCCCGGCTCGGTATCGCCAAACGGCGCCTGCTTGGCATCGGGCTCATGCGGCTGGTGATCGGAGCAGAGCGCACCGAGCACGCCGCTGGCCAGACCCGCGCGCAGCGCCTCCAGATCGCGCAGACCGCGCAGTGGCGGCCGCAGATGGCAGCGGCTGTCGAAACCGCTCAGGTCGATCTCGCTCAGATGCAGATGATGAATCGCAGTGTCGGCGCTCACCGGCAGGCCATCGGCGCGGGCGCGGGCCACCAGTTCCACGGCACGGGCGCTGGACAGGCGGCCAAAATGCACGCGCACACCCAAGTCGCGGATCAGCTCCAGATCGCGGGCGATGATGCCGGTTTCTGCCGCTACCGGAATGCCCGAGAGGCCCAGACGGGTCGCCACCTGGCCTTCATGGGCCAGGCCCTGACCCAGTTCCGGATCGAGTGGGGTCAGGAACACGGTCAGGTTGAAGGTTGCGGCGTATTCCAGCGCCCGGCGCAACACCCGACTGCTGGCGATCGTGCGCCCGCCGTCGCTGACGCCCAGGCAGCCGGCATCGCGCAGCGCGGCCATTTCCGCCAGACGCTCACCACGCAGGCGATGAGTCAGCGCGCCCAGAGTCAGCACCCGGGTTTGTCCGGCGGCCTTGGCGCGCCGGCGGATCAGTTCGACCACCGCCGGCTCATCGATGACCGGATCGGTATCAGGCGGGCAGACTACGGTGGTGATGCCGCCGGCGGCCGCGGCGCGTGCCTCGCTGGCGATGGTGGCCTTGTGTTCCTGGCCGGGCTCGCGCAGCCGGGCGCACAGGTCGATCAGCCCCGGGCAGACGATGCGCCCGCTGGCATCGATGAGCTGCTCGGCGACAAAATCAGTCGGCGGTTGACCGAGGCCGACGATGCGCCCGGTGGCGATGAACAGATCGGTGACGGTATCAAGCTGCTGGGCCGGGTCGATCACCCGCCCACCCCGAATGGCGATGCGCATCAGGCGGTTTCCTCCAGCGGCCGGGCGTGGTTGCCCAGGGTGATCGACATGATCGCCATGCGCACGGCGATGCCGTTGGTGACCTGTTCCAGAATCACCGACTGAGGCCCGTCGGCGACCCGCGAATCGATTTCCACTCCACGGTTGATCGGGCCTGGATGCATGACCAGCGCATCCGGCCTGGCCAGCGCCAGGCGTTCCCCGGTCAGGCCATAGCGCTGGAAAAATTCCTGCTCGCTCGGCAACAGGGCGCTTTCCATGCGTTCGCGCTGCAGGCGCAGCATCACCACCACGTCGACATCGCGCAGACCGTAGGCCAGATCGTGGAAGACCTGCACACCGAGATTTTCCACATGGGCCGGCAGCAGGGTGCGCGGCGCGATGACCCGGATGGCGCCGGTGCCGAGGATGCTCAGGGCGTGAATCAGCGAGCGCGCCACCCGCGAGTGCAGGATGTCGCCGACGATGGCGACCTGCAGGTTGGGAAAATCGGGCTTGTGGCGGCGGATGGTGAACACATCCAGCATCGCCTGGGTGGGATGGGCGTGACGACCGTCGCCGGCATTGAGCACGGCGATATGCGGTTTGACATGACGGGCGATGAACTCGGCGGCGCCGCTTTGCACATGGCGCACGACGAACATGTCGCATTGCATCGCTTCGATATTGCGCAGAGTGTCGAGCAGGCTTTCACCCTTGACCGCCGAGGAAGTGGCGATATTCAGGTTGAGTACGTCGGCGGACAGGCGCTTGGCGGCCAGTTCAAACGTGGTGCGGGTGCGGGTGCTGGCTTCGAAGAACAGGTTGACTACGGTCTTGCCGTGCAGGGTCGGCAGTTTCTTGACCCGGCGCTCGGCGACGCCGTGCAGCGATTCAGCCGTGTCGAGGATTTCCGTCAGGTGGCGGCGGGTCAGCCCTTCGACGGTCAGAAAATGCAGCAGGCGGCCCTGGGGGTCGAGCTGAACGTGAGTGGTGCTCATGGCGCAGGTTGCAGGGTCAGTTGCAGGGGTTCGGGGCCGGTGAGGTGCACCTGCTGACCGGCAGACAGTTTCATGCGCGTGCCGATGACGTTGGCTTCGATGGGCAATTCGCGGCCGCTGCGATCGACCAGCACCGCCAGCAGCACCGAGGCCGGGCGACCGTAGTCAAACAGTTCGTTGAGCGCGGCACGCACGGTGCGGCCGGTGTGCAGCACATCATCGACCAGGACCAGATGGCGGCCATCGATATCGCAGGGCAGTTCCGAGGGGCGCACCTGCGGGTTGACGCCGAGACGGCTGAAGTCGTCGCGGTAGAAGGAAATATCCAGCCGGCCGAGCGGGGCGTGGATCTCCAGGCGCTGATGCAGGCGTTCGGCGATCCAGACGCCGCCGCTGTGAATACCGACCAGCACCGGCTCACTGATGCCGCGCCGGGCCAGCAGATCCCGCAGTTGTCCGGCCATGGCCTCGATCAGGAACTCGGCATCGCGCACGTTTCGGCACTCCGTGGTTGGTGAAACCAGGTTTCAAGGATGACGGCGGCAGCGGCGGCATCCAGGGCGGCATCCTGGCGCCGGCCGGACTTGATGCCGCGATCGGCGCGGCGCTGCCCGGCTTCCCAGGAGGATAGCCGTTCGTCGATGGTCGCGACCGGGCGATTGAAGCGGCCCTGTAACTGCCGGGCGAAGCGTAGCGCGGCTTCGGTCAGGGCATTGGCGCTGTCATCGGCGTGGCGCGGCACGCCGACCACTAGGCCGTCGGGCCGCCATTCCTCAAGCAAACGGGCAATCGCGTCCCAGTCGGGGCGCTGGTCGCGGGTGGCCAGAGTGCGCAGTGGTCGCGCGGTACCGGTCAGGGCTTCACCGACCGCTACGCCGATGCGCGCCCGGCCAAAATCGAAGGCCAGCACTGTGCGCCAGGCCGGCTGCGGCTGCATCTCAGGCGTGGCCGGCATGGCTGGTCAGCAGGTTGAGGTCGATGCCCAGCAGGGCGGCAGCGGCCTGCCAGCGCTGTTCAGTCGGGGTGTGGAACAGGATGGCCGGATCAGCCGGGCCGGACAGCCAGGCGTTTTCCGCCAGTTCCTGCTCCAGTTGTCCAGGCCCCCAGCCCGCATAACCGAGCATCACCAGCAGGTGCTCGGGACCCTCGCCGCGCGCTGCGGCCTGAAGAATATCGCGCGAGGTGGTGATGCCCAGCCGGTCGGTGACGCGCAAGGTGGCGCTCCAGTGGCCGATCGGGCTGTGCAGGACGAAGCCCTGTTCCGGTTGTACCGGGCCGCCATGGTAGACCGGCAGCGTGGCCAGATCAGCGCGGTCGGTGCTGATTTCCAGGTGCTCGAACAGTTGCCCCAGGTTCAGGTTCAGCGGCCGGTTGATGACCAGGCCGAGCGCGCCCTGGGCGTTGTGCTCGCTGATATAGGTGACCGTTTGAAAAAAGTTCGGATCGGCCAGCGTAGGCATGGCGATCAGGAACTGGTTGGTCAGATAGGTCGGTTCAGTCATGGGGATAGTATCGGGATTCATCCAAACCTTGACAAGGAATTGGAACGGCTGCGCCGGTCATCGGCCACTCAGCCGACCGTCAGGGTCGAAGCGCCAGGATCGGCTGATGCGCAGCAGGTCATACTGCTGGCGCAGGGCCGGCGGGAACGGTGCATAGGGCGCGCCTAGACGCACGATGCGCTGGGCGGCCTGATCCAGCTCAGCATTGCCCGAGGAGCGCAGTACGCGAATCTCCTGCACCGTGCCATCAGCGCGAATGGCAACGTCCAGCACCGGGCCGGTGGACAGGTTCAGGCGCCGGGCGACTTCGGGAAAATTCATTTCGCCGATGTTTTCAACCTTGCGCACCCAGGCGGCGGCGTAGAAACCTTCCAGCGATCCGCTATCGCGTGGATTGGCGCGGCGGACGCGCGAATCGGCATTGGCCTGGCGCTGGTTTTCGGTTTCGATCACCGCGATCTGCCCGAGCAGGGCGCTGCTGTCGAGAGGGCGCGCGCTGCCGCTGGTGCCGGTTGCTTTGGATACAGCAGGGACTGCGGGTCTGGCACGGGCAGGCGCGGCCGGTTTGGCAACGGGTGCAGGTGCTTTGGCAATGGGCGGCGGTTTGGCAGATTGAGGGTTGGCGGGGGCGGGCGGTTTTGCGACCGGTGTGGCCGGTGTGGGTTTTGCGACGGGTTTTTCAACCGGTCTGGGTTTTGCGACAGGTTTCGTGATGGGCTTTTCAACCGGCTTTATGGTGCTGCGCGGGGCAATGGGCCGGATGGGCGTGGGGGTGACGACACGCGGCGGTGCGACTGATACGGGTTTTGGTTCCGCTTTTGGTTCGGGAACGGGAGCCGGAGCTGGTGTGGTTTCGGGAACGGGAACGGGAACGGGAACGGGAGCCGGAGCTGGTGTGGTTTCGGGAACGGGAACGGGAGCCGGAGCAGTTTCGGTAGCGGCAGTTGTCGCGTTGCCAGGCGGCATTGGGGACACTGTGGGTGCTGCTGGCTGCGTGACCGGCGGCAGTAGTACTACGTTGATGTGGTGCAGCAGGGGCAGACGCAAGGTCGGCCATTTCACCAGCCCGCTCAGCAGGAACGCATGCAGACCCAGGGCCAGTGCCAGTGCCAGCGCCAGCCGGCGGACCGGGTATGGATCGCATGGCGCGTACGGGGTGGCGGACCAGGGGTTCATGCGTCAGGGCCACGGCTGGACGGGCAGTCAGGAGCGCAGGCGGCGCTCGATGGCGTTCATCAGGTCGCCGCCGATATCCAGGCCGAATTGGGCATCCAGTTCCCGGGCGCAGGTCGGACTGGTCACATTGATCTCGGTCAGATAGTCGCCGATCACGTCCAGACCGACGAACAGCAGATCCATTTCCCGTAGGCGCGGCGCCACCTGCGCGCAGATCCAGCGATCGCGCTCGCTCAGCGGCACGCCCTCGCCACGCCCACCTGCCGCCAGATTGGCCCGCGTTTCGCCCGCCTGCGGAATCCGCGCCAACGCATACGGCACCGGCTCGCCATCAATCAGCAGAATGCGCTTATCGCCGGCTACCACCTCCGGCAGATAGCGCTGGGCCATGCTCAGTCGCTTGCCATGCGCAGTGAGGGTTTCCAGGATCACGTTGATATTGGGATCGTCCTGGCGCAGCCGGAACACCGATGCTCCGCCCATGCCATCGAGCGGCTTGACCACGATATCGCCCTGTTCGCCAAGAAAGGCCTTGAGCCGCACCGGTTCGCGGCTGATCAGGGCTGGTGGACAGCACTGGGGGAATTGCAGGGCAAACACCTTTTCATTGGCATCGCGCAGGCTGCGCGGCTTGTTCACCACCCACGCGCCGGCCCGCTCGGCCAGTTCCAGCAGATAGGTGCTGTAGATATATTCCATGTCGAACGGCGGATCCTTGCGCATCAGGATCACATCCAGTTCTGCCAGCCGCAGCTCACGCTCACCGTGGAAGCTGAACCAGCCGCTCTTGTCATCGCGCACGTGCAACAGCCGACCGCGACCCAGCGCCGTATCGCCGCGCGCGTAAAGATCGGCCTGTTCGAAATAATACAGCTCCCAGCCGCGCGCCTGAGCGGCCAGCAGCATGGCGAATGTGGTGTCCTTCTTAATGGTAATGGTGGCGATGGGATCCATTACCACGCCGAGCTTGATGGTCATCGAGGGGCCTATCGGTCAGGTTGTGGGGACAAACAGCATGGGCCGGCGCTGCGGGATGGGCTTCGGGTACGCAGGATCAATATGCGCCGACGCCATCATGGTATCGTGCCAGCGAGTATGATAAAAATGTGTGCAAAAAAACCAATGCCTTGACCCGACCCGCGTATCGGCCGGGCGCAAGGGACTGGGTATCCAGGCGCGATGAATCCTGGCCCCGCCTCTCTACGTTCGAGTTTCGCTCCAGAGGACAGTCATGTGGCAGATGCGGACCTAACCCCTCCTGCGGCGCCTCCGCCGCTGCATCCTTTCGATGTCCTGCTGCAGCTGGATAAGCGTGTGCGCGAGCGGGCGCCGGTGGTGGCCGTCAACGCACAGCTCTCGGAAATTCGTGGGCGACTGGCCCTGCGGCTGGGCCCATGGAACCTGCTGTTCTCCATGGATGATGTCGCCGAGATCATTCCAGTGCCGCGATTTACCCGGGTGCCTGGGGTCAAGCGCTGGCTGCTGGGCATCGCCAATTTGCGCGGCCGGGTCATCTCGATCTCCGACCTGCGGGATTTCCTGAGCGGTCGCATGACGGTGGCGGCATCCGGCAGCCAGGTGGTGGTGGTGCGTTCCGGGGCCTGGGATTACGGCCTGCTGGTCGATGAGGTCATCGGCATGCGTCACTTTGGGCCGCAGCAGCGTCTGGCCACGCTTGACGCTGTTGATCCGATTTTGCGTTCGTATGTGTCTGATGCGTTTTTCAATGACAACCAATACTGGCTGGGGTTCAATACTGCGCAATTGCTGGCGGATTCCCGATTTCTGAATGCGGCCAGTTAGAGGAATTCAACTGTTGCTCCGCTGCGGATACGGGTTGGAGCGGTCGGGCAGGGTATTCAACGAGAAATAGAAATGCGTGACTCGCGAGACAAATCGGCGTTGAAGGGCTATTCCGTGACCTACCTGGCCCTGCTGGGCGGGCTGGTGTTGTTTATCGTGTTGATGGGGTTGATTTTCGTTCTGCTGGCACGGAACAGCGAACAGAACGAGAACTACTTTAAGCTGGCCAACGAACAGCGGGTGCTGGCTCGGGCGGTGGTGGTTGACGTGCTGGAAGCAGCCCGGGGCAAGGAGATCGCCTTCACCCGGCTCAAGAGCAGCCGCGATCGCTTTGAACAGATCATCGGCATCGAGAAGAACGGTGATCCGGGAATGGGGCTGCCGCCGACACCCGAGGAAGCGCAGCCGGTCCTGAATACCCTGGAAAACCGCTGGGCTGTGGTCCGTACCGAGATCGACACGGTGCTGGCCGGTCGTGATCCAGTGGTGGCGGTAAGCAATCTGGTGCCGCTGCTGGAAGGCTCCCTGACCCAGATGATCACCTTGTCCGACGAGATCGCCAAGAGTCTGTCCAATAATCGCGGCGATCCGCGTCAGGTTTACCTGGCGACCAACCAGTTGCTGCTCGGGCAGCGCATCGAAAGCGACCTGAAGCGCCTGCTGACCGAGAGTGGCGTCAGTGCCGCCGCTGCCGCTGATCGCTTTGGCCGCAATGTCGGGCTGTTCGGCCGGGTGCTCAAGGGCATGCGCGAAGGCGATCAGCGGCTGGGCGTCGAGCGGGTGGTGCTGCCTGACAGCGCCGGCAAGCTCGCTGATCTGGCCGAATCGTTCCGGGCGCTGGAGACGCAAGCGGCGCGCATCGTCGACACTGCTTCAGAACTGATGAAAGTGCAAAATGCCGCCCAGGGTGTGGTCGATAAGGGCGATGCCCTTCTTGACGATGCCACGCGCATGCTCGAAGAGTACATGGAGGTCGGGCGCGATTTCCGCATGCTCGGCATCCCGCTCAGCTATCCGGTAGCCTATTTCCTGGGTGTGATCGTACTGGGTCTGCTGCTGGTGTTGCTCTATGTGCAGGGCCGCGAGAGCCAGCAGCAGCTGGTTGAAAGCGAGCGGCGCAAGCAGGATACCGAGGAGCAGAATCGCCGCAATCAGGATGCGATCCTGCGCCTGCTCGATGAGCTGGGTAACCTCGCCGAGGGCGACCTGACCGTGCAGGCCAGCGTGACCGAGGACATCACCGGCGCCATCGCCGACTCGGTCAACTACGCCATCGAAGCGCTGCGCGACCTGGTGTCGACGATCAACAACACCTCGGAGCTGGTCGCGTCCGCCGTGCAGGAGACCAGCGCCATCGCTGACCGTCTGGCCAAGTCCAGCGAGATTCAGTCGCGGCAGATCGAAAACGCCAGCGCCACCGTGATGCAGATGGCCCAGTCCATGGATGACGTGTCATCCAAGACCGCCGCCTCCGCTGAAGTGGCCGAGAAATCGGTCGGCATTGCCCACGAGGGTGGCGACCGGGTGCGGCGCACCATCCACGGCATGAACACCATCCGCGAGCATATCCAGGACACCTCCAAGCGTATCAAGCGCCTGGGCGAATCCTCGCAGGAAATCGGTGACATCGTGGCGCTGATCAACGACATCGCCGATCAGACCAACATCCTGGCGCTGAACGCCGCGATTCAGGCCTCGGCCGCTGGCGATGCCGGGCGTGGTTTTGCCGTGGTTGCCGACGAAGTGCAGCGCCTGGCTGAGCGTTCCAGTAACGCCACCAAGCGCATCGAAACCCTGGTCAAGACCATTCAGGCTGATACTAACGAGGCGGTGATCTCGATGGAAAAGAGCACCGCCGAAGTGGTCAGCGGTGCCGGTCTGGCTGAAAAGGCGGGCGAGGCGCTGGAGGAAATCGAAAAGGTGTCCGCCAATCTGGCCGAATTGATCGACGAGATTTCCAAGTCCGCCGGTCAGGTGTCGGAGATGGCGTCGCGGGTGTCCGGGGCGATGATCTCCATCAACGAGATCACCGGCCAGACTGCCGAGAGCAGCGTAGCGACCGCATCGGCCATCGGCAAGCTCAACCAGTTGGCGCAGGAGTTGCGCCAGTCGGTGGCCGGTTTCCGGCTGCCGGATTGAGGCAGCGATCCTGGAACCATGAGCCGGGAGGTGGGCGAATGTTGCACCGATCGATCGCTTCCCGGCCACGGCGGTCTGCTGGGCGGGATTCCCGCGCGGAGGTAGGGTGATGATTGCAGGTCGTGTCACCGATAACTCACTGGGTGCCATCAAGGACGATCTGCTGCTTGCGCTGCAGCGGATTGAACTGGACCTGGAGGCGTATCGCGAGGATCCCGCCGAGACGGCGCCGCTGGAGGCGATACTCGACGCCATCGATCAGATTCGCGGGCCGCTGGCCCTGCTCGATCACCGCGAGGCGGTCGCTCTGCTTGAGGCCATGCGCGCCCTGACCGTGGACTGGATTGCTCGCCCCAGCGCTGCGCAGCCGGATCTGCTGGCGCAGGCCACGGAGCGGCTTGATGCCTATCTGAGCGGCGCCCTGTCGCCGGGGCAGCGCCGCACCGAGGTTGAACTGTCCAAGCTGATTGAAGCCCTGCGGCAGGCACATTCCCAGCACAGCTCAGTGACGACCGGGGCGCGGTCCAATGGCGGCGGTGCCCTGCCGGTTCTTGAACAGGCCCTGCAGGCGTTGCGGCAGGCGATAGTCGAGCATCTGGAGGGCCATGCCGAGCAGCCGTTGGCCTGGGAGCGCTTTCGTCGCGAGGCCCACGCGTTCACGGCACAGCTGGGCGAGCGCAACGGGGCTGACGTGCGGGAACGGCTGGGTCGGCTCGACCGGATCGCCGCGCAACTGGCCGAAGGTGTCGCCGCTGAAGTCTATGGACCCCTGGCCGCCGAGGCCTGTGCAGAAATTCTGGCCGGTATTGGGCACTGTCTGGCGCCGCTGGCCGCGGGTGAGCCGGCACCCGAGAATATCCTGGCTGCGGCCGATGAACAGTTAAGTCGCATGGAAACGCTGCTGAAACATCCCGTGGCTATGCCCGCTGCACTGTCCTGCGCCACTGTGCTGCCCGCGCCCGAGTCGATTGGATGCCTGCCGGAAAATTTCCAGGACATGGGCATCGAACTGCCGGAATTTGATTTCGATATGCATCCGCCTGCTCCTGAGTCATATTCATCCCGTGTCGATCCGGTAGCGCCTGCTGCATCGCCACCCGCGCCTGTGTCCAGCCTGATCGAGGTGATCGGTCTGGCGGAGGCCGATCCGGAGTTCATCGAAGTCTTTCTCGAGGAGGCCCAGGGTGAGCTGGTCACCATCCGCGACAATCTGGCAGTCTGGCGCAGTGATCTGGACAATCGCGCGGCGCTGACCACCATCCGGCGCGCCTTTCATACCCTGAAGGGCAGCGGACGCATGGTCGGGGCGATGGTGATTGGCGATTTCGCCTGGGAATTTGAGAACCTGCTCAATCAGGTGCTGAACGCTGAGCTGCATCCGAGCACGGCGATTGCCGATGCGGTGGCGGCGGCGGTTGAGGCACTGTCGCCGCTGGTCGGGGAAACACCGCTGCACGGTGCCGAGCTGGAGGCCCTGCCGCCGCTGGTGGCACGGGTGCGCGGTCTGCCGCAGGCGGTGGAGGCGGAACCCGAACCCAGTGCGGCGCCGATGCTGCCGTCGCTGGTGCCGGGCCTCGATCCGGAATTCCTGGACGTGTTCCTTGAGGAAGCCCGTGGTGAGATCGCGGCCATCCACGAGCAGTTGCCGGTCTGGCGGCAGCGGCCCGAAGACCGTACGGCGCTGTCAATAATCCGGCGGGCTTTCCACACGCTCAAGGGCAGTGGCCGGGTGGTGGGCGCGACCGTGATCGGCGATCTGGCTGGCGAGTTTGAAACGCTGGTCAACGCAGTGCTGAGCGGCATGGTCCCGGCCAGCGCTGATGTTGCAGGTCTGCTTGCGGAAGCGGCCCAGGCCCTGGATGTGCTGCTCGGTTCGGAGCCGGCGCACGAAGAGATCGGTGCCCTGGTCCAGCGCCTGAGCAGGTGTGCCATCGACCTGCGCAGCAGCCCGCCGGTCATCGAGCCGCTTGTGCCCGCTGCACCGCTTCCCAAACTGCCCGAGCCGGTCGCAGAGACGCCGCCGCCCGTTGTGGCGGCACCGCGGGTCATCGCCTTGCCGCTGCCGGAACCGGTGGCGCTGCCGGCGCCCGCACCCGGCATGGAAACGGCCTCTGCGCAGCTGACCAGCATCGATCCGGAACTGGCGCAGGTGTTCCAGTACGAAGCCGCAGAAATTCTCGATGGCAGCGATGCCCTGCTGCAGCGCCTCGGCGCCGAGCCCGATAGCACCGCGCTACTGAATGACCTGCGCCGGGGCATGCATACCCTCAAGGGCAGCTCGCGCCTGACCGGCTTCATGGTGATTGGCGATCTGGCCCATGCCGCCGAATCGGTGCTCGACGCACTCGGCAAGAATGCCATGCCGGTGACGCCGGTGATTCTGGAAACCCTGCAGAACACCCTGGACCGGTTGAACCGGATGCTGGCCGAGGCTGGTGGCAGCAGCTATCCGGCGCCGGCCAGCGATTTGATGCAGGATTTGCTGCGTCTAGCCGATGCGGTCAGCAGCGGTCAAGCGATCGAGAGCCTGCCGCCACCGGCTGCGCCGGTCGAGGCCGCAGCCACTGCAGTGCCGGAAATCGCGCCTGTGGCGGCCATGACCGAGCTCGACCAGGAACTGGTCCAGGTCTTCCAGAGTGAAGCGGCTGAGATTCTCGACTCCAGCGACGTGATCCTGCAGCGCCTGGCGGTCGAGCCGGATAACAGCGAGCTGCTCAACAATCTGCGCCGCGAGATGCACACCCTTAAGGGCAGCTCGCGCCTGGCCGGCTTCATGAGCGTCGGCGATCTGGCCCATGCCGCCGAGTCGGTACTCGATGCGCTCAGCAAGGGCATCTTGCGCAATGCGCCGCCGGTGCTGGAACAGTTGCAACTGGCCCTCGATCGCCTGCACCGCATGCTGGTCGGGGTGCGCGAGGGTGTGCAGCCACCGCCGCAGACCGAGCAGATCGAGGCGCTGCATGCCCTGCTCGGTGCCAAGCCCCAGGAACGGATCAAGCCGGTGGCCGCCGTGGTGGCCGCTGCTGCGACGGCCATGGCCACCGCTGCCGCCGCGCCGAAAGCCGCCGTGGGCGTCGAGGCCCCGGCCGCCGCCGATGCCATCCGGGTCAGTGCCGCTCTGCTCAATAACCTGGTCAACCAGATGGGTGAGAGCAGTATTTTCCGCGCCCGCATTGACCAGGGTGTCGGCGCGATGAGTAACCACCTGAGCGAATTCGAGCAGACCATCGCCCGTCTGCGCCGTCAGGTCACGCATCTTGCGACCCAGGCCGAGGCGCGCATCCAGTCACGCCAGGACTATAGTACTAAGGCCCACCAGCAGGAATTCGACCCGCTGGAGCTGGACCGCTTCACCGAACTGCAGCAGCTTAGCCGCTCGCTGATGGAAATCGCCGACGACCTGAACAACATCGGCAATACCCTCGGCGAGCATGCCCGCGACATCACCACGCTGCTTGATCAGCAGGCCAAGGTCAACAAGGAAATCCAGCAGGGTCTGATGCGTACCGGCATGGTGCGCTTTGGCAGCATCATTCCGCGTCTGCGCCGGGTGGTGCGCCAGTCGGCCCAGGAACTGGGCAAGCGCGCCGAGCTGCTAGTCGGAGGCGAGGAGGCCGAGGTCGACCGCACCGTGCTGGAAAACATGCTGGCGCCGCTGGAGCACATGCTGCGCAACTCGCTGGCGCACGGTATCGAAACCCCGGAACAGCGTCGCGCCGCCGGCAAATCCGATATTGGCACCATCAGTCTGAGCCTGCGCCGGGAAGGTGCCGAACTGGTGCTGGAACTGGGCGATGATGGCGGCGGCCTGCATCTCGACATCATCCGCCGCAAGGGCGAGGAAAAGGGCCTGATCGAACCCGGGCAAGAGATTAGCCAGGATGAGCTGATTGCCCTGCTGCTGCGCCCCGGTTTTTCCACTGCCACCACGGTGACGCAGATTTCCGGGCGCGGCGTCGGCATGGACGTGGTCAATGCCGCGATTCGCGCCATGCGCGGCGCACTCCTGATCCAGACCGAACCTGGCCAGGGCACCCGCTTCGTCATTCGCCTGCCGTTCTCGCTGTCGGTCACCCAGGCGCTGCTCGTTAAGGCCGGCGAATCCATCTTCGCCATCCCGCTGTTGAGCATCGAACTGGTCACCCGCCTGCGCGAAGAGCACTTCAAGGCCTATCTGGCGGGTGAGCAGATCCAGCACACCCATAACGAACGCCGCTATCCGGTGCATAACCTGGGCATTCTGATCGGCAGCGATCACATCGTGCCGTTCGAAGAAGTGGGTGATCGGCGCCCGCCGACCCTGCTGTTCCGCAGCGCCGAGGCTAGCGCCGCCCTGCAGGTCGAACAGGTGCTCGGTAATCAGGAAATCATCGTCAAACCGGTCGGGCCGCAGTTCAACGGCGTGCCCGGCATCTCCGGCGCTACCGTGCTCGGCGATGGCCGGGTGGTGGTGGTGCTGGATTTGGCAGCCCTGGTGCGTAACATTGGCTCGCAGCTGCAAAAGCAGGCCGAGAGCCGCGCCCTGCGTGTAGCGCGCCAGGAATCCCGCCCGGAGAAGCTCACCGTCATGGTCATCGACGACTCGATCACCATGCGCAAGGTGACCGCACGCATCCTCGAACGGCACAATATCGAGGTGGTCACCGCCAAGGACGGCATGGACGCGGTGGCGCTGCTGCAGAATCAGGTACCGGATCTGGCGATCCTCGATATCGAGATGCCGCGCATGGATGGTTTCGAAGTGATCGCCCATGTGCGCAACCAGCCGCTGCTGCAGCACCTGCCCATTATCATGGTGACCTCGCGCGGTGGCGAGAAGCACCGCGAGCGCGCGATACGCCTCGGGGTCAACGACTACCTGACCAAGCCCTACCAGGAAGAGCAGCTGATGCAATCGATCCGCAAGATTCTCGGCGAGCGCGCCCTGGAGCTGATCACCTGACGCGCGCCACGCGCCCTTGTCCATGGATACCGTTATGGAACCGTCGATTCTGCGTTGCCTGCTGATTGCGGTGCAGGGTGGCCAGTTGGTGCTGCCCAGCAGTCTGGTTGTTGAGGTGCTGCCCTTTGCCACGCCGCTGCGCATCGAGTCCGCGCCGCACTGGGTAGTGGGCGCCATGCTCTGGCATAACCTGACCACACCGTTGATCAGCCTGGGGCGGCTGATCTTCCGGGTCGCGCCCGAGTCTGACCTGAACTCGCGGATTATTATCGTTAATACTCTGGGCACCGATTCCAAGCTGCCCCATTTTGGCATTCTCGGTACCTCGGCGCCGCGTCCGTTCAATCTGCAGCGCCACGAGATCACCCTGGATCCGGAGGTGCCCGAGGCCGAGCAGCGGCGCCCGGGCATCCTGAGCTGGGCCCGCTACCACGATCAGTCGCTGATCGTTCCTGATCTGGAAGCCATCGAAGGGGTGCTGCAACCCCTGGTTCGCCGGGCCTGAGCGATGCGCATGCGTGACCTGGCGCGCCCATGCGGCTGAGCAGGATCAAGCTGTCGGGCTTCAAGTCCTTCGTTGATCCTACGGTGCTGCACCTGCCCGGCGATCTGACCGGCATCGTCGGTCCCAATGGCTGCGGCAAGTCCAATGTCATCGATGCCGTGCGCTGGGTGATGGGCGAGAGTTCGGCGCGCAGTCTGCGCGGCGAGACCATGACCGACGTGATCTTCAACGGTGCGGCCAGCCGCAAGCCGGTCGGTCAGGCCTCCATCGAGCTGGTGTTTGATAACAGCCAGGGCCGGCTCGGTGGACCCTGGGCGAGCTATGCCGAGATCGCTGTGCGCCGACTGGTTGGCCGCGATGGCCAGTCCAGCTATTTCCTCAACGGCAGCCGCTGCCGGCGCCGCGATATTGCCGACCTGTTCCTCGGCACCGGTCTGGGTCCGCGCAGCTATGCCATTATCGAACAGGGCATGATCTCGCGGGTGATCGAGGCGCGGCCGGAAGACCTGCGCCTGTTCCTGGAGGAAGCCGCCGGCATTTCCAAGTACAAGGATCGGCGCCGCGAAACCGAAACCCGCATTCGCCACACCCGCGACAATCTGGAACGGCTCAACGATGTGCGCGAGGAACTGGGCCGGCAGTTGCAGCACCTGCAGCGCCAGGCCCGTGCCGCCGAGCAGTACCGCGATTACCGCGCCGAAGAGCGCCGACTGCGTGCTGAGCTGCTGGCTCTGCGCTGGCGGACCCTGCGGGTGGATCTGGACGCCCAGACCCGGCAGTTGCGCGAGCAGGAAACCGCCCTGGAAGCCCGGATGGCCGCGCAGCGCCATCTGGATACGCGGCTGGAAGCGGAGCGGCTGGCGCGCACCGCTGCCAGTGATGCCTGTGGCGACGCGCAGGCGCGCTGCTATCAGGCCGGTGCCGAGATCAGCCGTCTGGAACAGTATCTGAGCCACCAGCGCGAGCTGCGCCGCCGCCATGCCGATGATGCCCGCCAGACCGCTGCGGAGCTGGCCCGGATCGACGCGCAGCGCGAACAGGATCTGGCGCAGCGCGAGCAGTTGCGCGCCGAACTGGCTGCCGCCGATCCCGGGCAGGCGCGAGCGCTGGCTGCCGAGGTCGAGGCTGCCGCCGCGCTGGCCGCCGCCGAGCTGCTGCTGCATGAGGGCCAGGCGGCCTGGGAGGACTGCGGGCGCCGCTGTAGCGATGCCCAGCGTCAGGCTGAGGTGGAACGTACCCGCATCGAGCATCTGGAGCGGCAGTTGCTGCAGGGCGCGCGGCGCCGTGAGCGCCTGGAACTGGAGCAGGCGCAGCTGGCGCAGGGCGATGAGGAACTGGAGCTGGAAGAGCGGCGCGAGGCCGAAGAGCAGGCGGCGATCGTGCTCGCCGATCATCAGGCGCGGTTGCTGGAGGTGGAAAGCGAGCTGGCCGCGACCCGTGCCGCGCAGCAGCAGGGCGCTGCTGCCCTGCAGGAATTGCGCACGCGTGTGCAGACCGGCCGCGGACGTCTGGAAGCGTTGCGCACCCTGCAGGAAGCCGCGCTGGGACGACAGGCCGATGCGGCTGGGGCGTGGCTGCGCGCCCAGGGTCTGGATGCTGCGCCACGTCTGGCGGAACACCTGACGGTGGAACCGGGCTGGGAGCGGGCGGTGGAAGCGGCCCTGTCGGGTTGGCTGGATGCGGTGTGTGTGCCGGAGCTGAAGGGGCCGGCTGGCGCCATCGCCGAGCTGCACGCGGGCCGGCTGAGCCTGTTCGCGCCGCCGGAATCGACTGCTGCATCCACGGATGATGACACTCTCGCAGCTCGGGTGACGGCGCCGTGGTCGCTGGCGGCGCTGCTGGCGGGCATGAGTACCGCAGCGACCCTGGAAGAGGCGCTGGCGCGGCGCACAAGCCTGGCTGCGGGTGAGCGGCTGGTCACTCCGGAAGGCGTGCTGTGCACCCGTGACGCTGTGCGGCTGGTGCGCGATGCCGAATCCGGAGTGTTGGCGCGGGAGCGGGAGATTCACGAGCGTGAGGCGGCGCTGGCGGCGGATGAGACAGCGCTGGCGCGGCAGGGCGTGGAGATGGAGGCGCTGAGCACGCAGTTGCACAGCCTGGAGCAGGCGCGCCGTGAGGCGCAGCAGCAGGTGAATCAGGGGCATCGTGATCATGCCCAGGCGCAGGGACGTCTGCAGGCGGCGCAGTCCCGCGCCGAAACTGCCTGCACGCGCCGCGCCGCACTGGCCGAGGAGTGCGCCGAACTCGATGAGCAGAACGCGAGCGATCAGGAGCAGTTGCAGCAGGCGCGGCTGCGTCTGGAAGAGGTGTTGCTAGAACTGGAGAGTGACCGCACCGAACAGGTGGCCCTGGGCAGCGCCCGCGAGCAGCACCAGCAGCAGGTGCGCCAGTGCCGGGTCGTGGCCGAGACCGCCCGGCAGGCGGTAGCGCGCGGTCAGGCGGCGCTGGAGGCACTGCGCCTGCAATGGACGGCGACCGATGCGGCGCTGGAACGGCTGGAGGCACAGCAGCGCCAGCTGCGCGAGCGGCAGCAGCGGCTGGATACCGAGCCGGGCACGGTGAGCGATGACAGCCTGGTCAATGCTGAGGCTGAGCTGGGCGAATGGCTGGAAACGCGCCTCATCGCCGAGAGTGCGTTGCAGGAGGCCCGCCAGGATCTGGCCAGCCGCGATGCCAGTCTGCAGGCGCTGGAGCAGGAACGCAGCCGCAGCGAGCGCGAGATCGACACGCAACGCCAGCGGATCGAAGCACAGCGGCTGGCGCTGGGCGAGATCCGGGTGCGCGAGCAGCATCTGTGCGAGCAATTGCAGGCTCTGGACACCACGCCCGAGGCGCTGGTGCCGACGCTGCCTGCCGTGGCGGAGGAGAGCGCCTGGCTGGCGCGTCTGGAGCAACTGGAGCGGCGCATTCAGCGGCTCGGACCGATCAATCTGGCCGCCATCGATGAATTCGCCCAGTTGTCGGAACGCAAGCAGTATCTCGATGCCCAGGATGCCGATCTGCTGGAAGCGCTGGCTATTCTGGAGAACGCGATGCGCAAGATTGATCGCGAAACCCGCGCCCGCTTTCGCGAAACCTTTGAACAGGTCAATACCGGCCTGCAGGAACTGTTTCCACGACTCTTCGGCGGTGGTCAGGCGCATCTGGAGCTGACTCAGGAGGATGTGCTGGAGGCCGGGGTCACGATCATGGCCAAGCCGCCTGGCAAGCGCATCGGCTCGATCACGCTGCTGTCGGGTGGCGAGAAGGCGCTGACCGCCGTGGCTCTGGTATTCGCGATTTTTCAGCTCAATCCAGCCCCGTTTTGCCTGCTCGACGAGGTGGATGCGCCGCTGGATGAGGCCAATGTCGGCCGCTTTGGTGCGCTGGTGCGCGATATGGCGACGCGGGTGCAGTTCATTTTCATCACCCACAACAAGGCAACCATGGAAATCGCTCAGCACCTGATTGGCGTGACCATGCAGGAACCGGGTGTGTCCCGGCTGGTGGCGGTCGATGTCGATGCGGCGGCGCAACTGGCGGGCGTGGGCTGAATATCAGCCATGCTACCTTTGTGAAAACCCCGGACTTTTAGTATATAACGTCAATTAATAACCAAACCCCCGCCACTGCCGAGCAGTCGGCTGGGGTTTGCCATTCTCGGTGCTTATTGCGGTGAAATCTGATTGCGACAGACGCAATCCGGGGCTTGTGATTCATGGAACTGGATAAAACACAATTGCAGTGGCTGGTGGCTGGTGTAGGGGCCGTCATCGTCGTTCTGATTTATCTCTGGGGTATCCGCGCGCGCTTGAAGGATGAGCTTCGCCAGCGCCGGCGGCAGCCTTCGCTCGGCAATGAGCCGGTGTTTGGCGAAGATCCCGACGGTGCGCCGGAGGCGGAGAAGGTGCACGATTTCGGCCATCTGGGCCGGATCACGCCGGAGCATCATCTGGCGGACAAGGTGCTGGTGGACGTGGAAATTCACCCGGTCGAGCGCGGCAGTGCCGACCCGGGCGTGGACGTGCTGAGCGCTTCGCCGGTTGAAGTGACGCCGATCGCTGATCCGCCGCTGCCAGTGCCCGCGGTGCCTGAAACGGCTACGCCGGCCACACCGGTCAAACAGGCCACACCAGACACGCTCAAGATGACCGTGGCCTTGACCGTGGTGGCGCCACCGGGCCAGTTGTTCACCGGCATGCGCATCCAGACGGTCGCTGCCGCCGCGCGCCTGCACCTGGATGCGGCCAGCGGTCTGTTCGAACGCCGCACGGATGAGGGCACTGCCGGACGCGATCTGGTGTTTGCCATGGCGCATCTGCGTAAACCCGGTGCCTTCGAGGTGGATACGCTGAGCCAGTTGCGCACACCGGGTCTGCTGCTGTTCATGAATCTGCCCGGGCCGCTGGAGGATATGCAGGCTCTGGATCTGATGGTGCTGGCCGCGGATCAACTGGCGCGCGAACTGGGCGGCTCGATCTGCGATGAACGCCGCAGCCGCATGACCAATCAGGCACTGCTGCAGTTGCGCAGCAAGGTCGCTGATCTGAGTCAGCGGCGCCAGGCGCAGCCTTTCTGAGGATAGCCGGAGCATGGGGGTGTCCAGTGCGGTGCAGGATCGGGCGATCTGGTTGCGTGAGCAGCTCAACACCCACAGTTACCACTACTATGTCCTGGATGCGCCGGCCATTCCCGATGCCGAATATGACCGGCTGTTTCGGGAATTGCAGGCGCTGGAGGCCGCGCATCCCGAACTGCTGACGGCGGATTCGCCGACGCAGCGGGTTGGCGGCCGGCCACTGGACGGCTTCGCGCCGGTGCGGCATCACGCGCCGATGCTGTCGATTCGTACCGAGACCGATACCCGTCCGCAAGGGGCACAATCCTTTGATATCCAGGTTCGGCGTGATCTGGGCCTGGATGCGGATGCGCCAGCGGTTGAATACCTCTGCGAGCTGAAGTTCGACGGTCTGGCCATCAATCTACGCTATGAGCATGGCCTGCTGGTGCAGGCGGCGACGCGCGGCGATGGCGAGACTGGCGAGGATGTCACTCAGAACATCCGCACCATCCATGCTGTGCCCTTGCGTCTGCGCGGCCCGGCGCCTGCCGTGCTGGAGGTGCGCGGCGAAGCCTATATGAGCCGCGCGGATTTCGAGCGCTACAACGCCCGCCAGCGCGCCGCTGGCCTGCCGACCCTGGTCAATCCACGCAACGGTGCCGCCGGCAGCATTCGTCAGCTGGATCCGAAACTGGCGGCGCAGCGGCCATTGTCCTTTTTCGCCTATGGTCTGGGCGAGGTACAGGGCTGGGCGCTGCCGGCGACGCATGCGGCGCTGCTCGATGCCCTGGCGGCGCTGGGTCTGCCGGTCTGCGAGCAGCGCGCGGTGGCGCGTGGCGCCGGGGATCTGATTGCCTTCTATGAGCGGATTGCCGGACAGCGTGACGCGCTGCCTTTCGATATCGATGGCGTGGTGTACAAGGTCAATGCGCTGGATGCGCAGCGGCAACTGGGCTTTCGCACCCGCGAACCGCGCTGGGCGGTGGCGCATAAATTCCCGGCCCAGGAAGAATTAACCCTGATCGAGGCGATTGAAGTGCAGGTGGGCCGCACCGGCGCGATCACTCCGGTCGCGCGCTTGCGGCCCGTGTTTGTCGGTGGCGTCACGGTGACCAATGCCACCTTGCATAACGCCGATGAAGTGGCGCGCAAGGATGTGCGGGTGGGCGATACGGTGATCGTGCGCCGCGCCGGTGACGTGATTCCCGAAGTGGTGAGCGTGGTGCTGGAGCAGCGCCCGGCTGAATCCCGGCCGTTCGTGATGCCGGAATGCTGCCCGGTGTGCGGTTCGCACATTACCCGTCCCGAGGGCGAGGCGGTGGCGCGCTGCATCGGCGGTCTGTATTGCCGCGCTCAGCGCAAGGAGGCGCTGCGCCATTTTGCCTCGCGCCGGGCGCTGGATATCGAGGGGCTGGGCGAGCGCCTGGTGGAGCAGTTGGTCGAGCGCGACTGGGTCCGCAGCCCCGCTGACCTGTTCACGCTCGATGTCGCCCAGTTGGCGACGCTGGAGCGGATGGGCGTCAAATCGGCGGAAAACCTGGTTGCGGCGCTGGAGCGTGGCAAGCGGACGACCCTGGCGCGCTTCCTGTACGCCTTGGGAATTCGCGAGGTCGGCGAAGCGACGGCGCTGGCGCTGGCGACGCACTTTGGCACACTGGATGCCCTGCTGGCGGCGGATGATGAGCGCCTGCGTCAGGTGCCGGATGTTGGGCCCGTGGTGACGGCGGCGATTCGGGCTTTTTTCCAGGAGCCGCATAATCAGGATGTCATCGCTCGTCTGCGCGCTGCCGGCGTGCACTGGCCGGAAACAGTGCCGGTAGCGGTACCGGCAAATACGCAACCCCTGGCCGGTAAAACCTTTGTCCTCACCGGTACCCTGGAATTGCTCAGCCGCGATGCAGCCAGCGAGCAGTTGCGTGCGCGCGGCGCCCGGGTCAGCGGCAGCGTGTCGAAGAAAACCGACTATGTGGTGGCGGGCCGCGATGCCGGATCCAAACTGGATAAGGCGCGGCAACTGGGCGTGACGGTGCTGGATGAGGCGGGTTTGCAGGTGCTGCTCGGGGATGGCTAGCAGCGGGCCGGGGAGCAGCCCGGTGGACGGCTCCCCACAGTCAGACGCTTACTTCTTCTCGTCCTTGGTGGCATCGGCAGCCGGCGCGGCGGCGCTGACCTGAATCTCGGTCACCTCGATCTTGGCACCGGACTTCAGCTTCTCCAGATAATCGTTGACCATCTTGCTCTGCAACATCTGCGCGATCTGCGGCTTGAGCTCATCCATCGACGGCGGTGTAGCGTCGCGCACATCTTCCAGCAGAATCACATGCCAGCCGAACGGGGTTTGTACCGGCTCGCTGATCTGGCCCTTATTCAGCTTGGCCACCGCCTGCGCGAACGGCGGCACCATCATGCCCGGCGTGAACCAGCCCAGATCGCCGCCATTGGCCGCGGAACTGTCGCTGGACTTGGTCTTGGCCAGCTCGGCGAACTTGCTGGCATCCTTCTTCAGTTCGGCGACGATCTCCTTGGCCTTGTCCTCGGAATCGACCAGGATGTGCGCGGCCTTGTATTCCTTGCTCTTCATCGCCGCAACGGCGTTGTCGTATTCCTTCTTGATTGCCTCTTCGCTGGGCGCGCTCTCACTCAGCATGCGCCGAATCACGGTGCTGGCCAGCAGGCTGCGCTGAATCATTTCAAACTGCTGCTTGACCTGCGGGTCATCGGCCAGTTTCTGCTTGTTGGCTTCCTGCACCAGCAGTTCTTCCAGCACCAGTTGCTGGACCAGCGCGTTGCTGGACTCGGGCGAGTCGATCTTGGCCTTGCCGCGCAACTGCTGCGCGTACAGCTCAAATGCAGTCTTGCTGATCGGCTTGCCATTCACCACCGCGACCGGATCGGGAATGGTAAAGCTGGGCGCGGTTGCAGCAGCGGGCGCGGCAGCCGGGGCCGGGGCGGCTTCGGGCTTCTTGTCATCGGCGGCCAGCGCCACACCGGACAGCAACAGCGCCGAAGACAGCGCCAGCAGGGGGAGAGTCAGTTTGCTTGGTTTTTTCATGCGCGTTTCCATGGGAGAGTGGACAGCTCAGGTTTCATCCGGGGCATTGGCCTTGATGCTCAAGGCGTGAATATCCCGGTGCATCAGATCGGCCAGCGCCGCATTGACGAGGCGATGGCGCTGAAGAAGAGTTTTGCCGGTAAAGGCAGCGGCGACGATGCGCACGGTGAAGTGCCCACCGTCGCGGGCGCCCGCATGGCCGGCATGCGCGGCGCTGTCATCGCGAATCTCCAGCTGCTCTGGACTCAGCGCGGCGCGCAGGCGGTGCTCGATCAAGGCGACCCGGTCACTGCTCATGCGGGCAGCACCTGCCGGAAGGGATAGATCTCAACGGCCGCGTAAACACCGGCGGCTACATAGGGATCGGCATCGGCCCAGGTTCGAGCGTCATCAATCGATGCGAATTCAGCCACTACCAGACTGCCTTGGAATCCGGCCGGGCCGGGATCGGGACTGTCGATGGCCGGCAGCGGTCCAGCCAGCACCAGCCGGCCCTGATCGAGCAGTGCGCGCAGGCGTTCCAGATGGGCGGGGCGTGCGGACAGGCGTTTGTCCAGACTGTTGGGCGTGTCGCGGCCGAGAATGGCGTAGAGCATGACTCAGGGCTCCTTCGAGGACGGGTCGTCAGGCTTGATATGGCGGCTCATGTAGGCAGCCTGCGCCAGCACGAACAGCAGGGTCAGACCGAGCATGCCAAACAGCTTGAAGTTGACCCAGGTGTTTTCATCGAATGTGAAAGCGACGTAGAGATTGGCGGCGCCCATGGCGAGGAAGAAAATTGCCCAGGCAAGTGTCAGCTTGACCCAGACCGGCAACGGAAGTTCCAGTTGCTCACCCAGCATCCGTGCCAGCAGCGGTTTCTGGCCAATGAACAGGCTGCCGATGAAAGCGATGGCAAACAGCCAGTTGACCACCGTCGGCTTCCACTTGACGAACATCGGGTCATGCAGCAGCAGCGTAGCCCCGCCCAGTACCAAAACAAGCCCAGCGGTGAACAGCGGCAGTTTCTCGACCCGGCGCTGGCGCAGCCAGACCCAGCCGACCTGGGCGAGAGTGACGACGATCAGTACCCCAGTGGCTACATAGATATCAGCCAGCTTGTAGGCGACGAAGAACAGGGCGATGGGCAGGAAGTCGAACAGCAGTTTCATGCGGGTTGCGGATTTTCGTTGCGGGCCAGGAGCGGGATCGGGCAAAAGAAAAGCGGCCGCTTGCGGTCGCTCTCTTGACCGGCGGGTGACACGCTGGCACCTTGCCCGGTCGATGTGAACCTCTGTGATTTCAAGGAATATAAGGCCATGAGCCGCGTTTTACAAATTCATCCCGCTAATCCGCAGCCGCGCCTGATCAGCCAGGCGGTGGCGCGGCTGCGCGCCGGCGATGTCATTATTTATCCTACCGATTCCAGCTATGCGCTCGGTTGCCAGCTCGGCGACAAGACGGCAGCGGAGCGCATCCGCGCCATTCGTCAGACCGACCGTCATCATAATTTCACCCTGGTGTGCCGCGATCTGTCCGAGATCGCCACTTATGCCAAGGTGGACAACCAGCGCTATCGGCTGCTCAAGGCCGCTACGCCGGGACCGTTCACCTTTCTGCTGCAGGCGACCCATGAGGTGCCACGGCGTCTGCAGCACCCGCGCCGCAAGACCATCGGCCTGCGCATTCCCGACAACACCATCGTGCGCGCGCTGCTGGCGGAACTAGGTGAGCCGATCATGAGCTGCACCCTGCTGCTGCCCGGCGACGAGTGGCCGCTGTCCGATCCCGAGGAGATCGAGGAGCGCTTGACGCACGTGGTGGACCTGATCATCGATGGCGGTCCCGGTCAGCACGAGCCGACCACCGTGCTTGATTTGACGGAGGATGCGCCGCAACTGGTCCGCCAGGGCCTCGGTGACGCCAGCCCGTTTTTCTGAACCGTCCGGTGCGCGCTCAATGGCCGCCGCCCCGCACGGTGAACGGTGGTTTGGCCCACCAGATCAGGCCAATCAGGCTGAACATCAGCATGCCGCTGATGCACAGCACCGCGTCGGTGGACAGCAGGTAAGCCTGCGTGGTCAGGGTGCGATCCAGTTGCGCCAGGGCCTGTGTGTCACCCAGACCGATGGCGTGCAACTGATCCAGATAGTGCGTGGCCAGCGGGTTGTAGGCGGTGACCTGCTCGGCCAGCCGGGCGTGGTGTTCGATGCCCTTGTGATCCCACAATGAAGTCATGATCGCCGTGCCGAAGCTGGAGCCGAGGTTGCGCATGAAGTTCTGCAGCCCGGTGGCGGCAGCAAGCTGACCCGGCGCCAGCCCGGACAGATTGATCGTCACCAGCGGCAGGAAAAAACAACTGATGCCCACGCCCATGAATAGCCGGCTGAGCGCGAGCGTCCAGTAATCGACATCCGGCGTGAAGCGCGCGCTCCAGAACGCCACCAGCGCGAACACGATAAAGCCAAAGGTGGCCACGGCGCGGGCATCAAGGCGATGAATAGTGGCGCCGATGATCGGCCCGAGCAGCAGCGCCAGCACGCCGCCAAAGGCCACCACCTTGCCCGCCCACAGCGGCGTGTAGCCTTGATAGCTTTGCAACCACAGTGGCACCACCACCACCGTGCCGAAGAAGGCGATCGAGCCGATCATCAGGCAGGTCACGCCCACCGCGAAGTTGCGCCGTCCGAACAGGCGCAGATCGACTACCGGATGCTCATCAGTCAATTCCCAGGCGATGAAGAAGGCCAGCGCCACCACCGAAACCGCCGCCAGACCCATGATCAGCGGTGAGCCGAACCAGTCCAGCTCATTGCCCTTGTCGAGCAGAATCTGCAGCGCGCCGATGCCGATCACCAGCAGGCCAAGACCGACATAATCCACCGGCAGCCGCCGGCGCGGCGTTTCCCGGTCGGCGAACAGCCAACTCACCAAGCCGGCGACGATCAGGCCGATCGGCAGGTTGATCAGGAAAATCCAGTGCCAGGACAGATTTTCGGTCAGCCAGCCGCCCGACAGCGGGCCGATGATCGGGCCGAGAATCGTGGTCATCGACCACAGCCCCAGCGCCAGGCCGCGCCGCTGCGGTGGATAGACGCTGGTCAGCAGGGTCTGCGACAGCGGGATCATCGAGGCGCCAACCACGCCCTGCATCACCCGCGCTGTGAGCAGGATGGGAAAACTCGGCGCCAGCCCGCACAGCAGCGAGGCCAGGGTAAACAGCAGGGTGGCGTTGACGAACAGGCGCACCGCGCCAAAGCGCAGCGCCAGCCAGCCGGTCAGCGGCAGTAAAATTGCCTCGGCCACCGCGTAGGAGGTGATCACCCAGGTGCCCTGGGTAAAGCTCACGCCCAGATCGCCGGCGATGCTCGGCACCGAAACGTTGGCGATGGTCAGATCAAGGATGTTCATGAACGCGCCCAGGCCAAGGGCAAAGGTCGCCAGCGCCAACTGGCCGCCGCGCATCGCTGCCGGCAGGGCGCGTTCCGTGGCGTTACCGTTCACGATTTGCCGCCGCCGCGCCGGTTGGCCGCGATGATGCGGGCGATGTGTGCATCGGCGGCTTGCGCCTGCGCCGCGAACACCGGTGTGCTGTAGCGTGCCTCGTGGTTCGGTTCGCGGGCGAGCACCTCGCCATCCCGCTGATGGGTGTCCACGGTGGCGCGCATCGACAGGCCGATCCGCAGCGGGTGTTCGGCTACGGTCGCCGGGTCGAGAGTGATGCGCACCGGCACCCGCTGCACGATCTTGATCCAGTTGCCGGTGGCATTCTGCGCCGGCAGCAGGGCAAAGGTTCCGCCGGTGCCCGCGGCCAGACCGGCGATCCGCCCGCTGTAGCGCACGTCGCTGCCATAGAGATCGGCGCGCAGCGTGACCGGCTGCCCGATGCGCACGTTTTCCAACTCGCTTTCCTTGAAATTGGCGTCCACCCACAAATCGTCGAGCGGGATCACCGCCAGCAGGGCCGTGCCGGGCGCGACTTGCGCACCGAGCTGGACGCTGCGCTTGGCCACATAACCACGCAGCGGGGCGACGATGGTGGTGCGGGCGGTGTTCAGGAAGGCTTCCTTGACCCTGGCAGCGGCGGCCGCGACTCGGGGATGGGTTTCGACCGAGGTGTTATCGATCAGGACTTCGGCGCCGCTACGCTGTTCGCGGGCGGCGCGCACTGCGGCCTGGGCCTGTTCAACCGCTGCCTGGGCGGCATCGCGCGCGGCGCTGGCGCTATCGAGCGCGGTGCGCGCGGTCTGCAGGGTTTCGCTGGAAATGAATTTCTTCTGGAACAGCATCTCACGCCGCTGATATTCGTCACGGGCCTGGCGGGCGGCGGTCTCGGCGCGTTCGGCTTCGAAGCGGATACGATCGAGATCGGCGCTGCGCTGGGCGATCTGGGCGCGTGATTGATTGTCGTTGGCGTAGAGACCGCGCACCGCGCGCACCGCGTCGGCCAGATTGGCTTCCGCCAGTTGCAATTGCACCTGAGTGTCGGCGTCGTCGAGTTGCACCAGCGGCTGGCCCTGTTCGACCAGATCAGTGTCATCAGCCAGCACACGGACCACGGTGCCGGTGATCTGCGGCGTGATCTGAACCACATTGCCGCCGACGTAGGCGTTGTCGGTGGTGACCTGCCAGCGTCCGTAGTAAAGCCAGTAATAGCCGCCGCCGCTGGCGAGCAGGGTGAACAGGGTCGCCAGGATGAGCAGTGCGCGGCGGCGCTTGCCGCTTGGAGTCGCGGGAGCGGTGTCTTGTAATTGTGCGCTCATTGAAGGAATCCATGGATGGATGACGCCCCCCCGAGCCCGGTTG
>OFRV01000006.1_pt1 | contig 51697 bp, 37 predicted proteins | sample 1543231 | NCBI WGS metagenome assembly OFRV01 (sample SAMN05442499, study PRJEB24371) | freshwater metagenome | isolation source: Freshwater Lake | place: Canada: Niagara | collected 2013-08-21 | reverse complement strand
GCCCAATCCACACCCGCATGACCGAGGATTCACCCCCGTCGTCGCCGCTTCCACTGCGTCCCGCCGCCCGTACCCGGCTGCCAGGCGCACCCGTATCGACGCCATTGACGCGCTATTGGCAACTGGGACGACGGCTATGCCACGTCAGTGGCCAGTTATGCGGGCTACTGGCGGGCGCCCTGACCGCCAGGGCCCAAGGCAATAGCAACATCACACATCGCCTGCTGCGGCGGATCGCGCGGCACCTGGATCCACAACTGGCAGCATTGCCCTTTGCTGCGCAACTGCGCCTGCGCCTGGAGCGGCTCGGGCCAACCTATATCAAGCTAGGTCAGATCATGGCGGTACGCGAGGATCTGCTGCCCAGCGCGCTGACTGATGAATTGAAAAACCTGTTCGATCAGGCTCCGGCGGTGCCTTTCGCAGCAATTCGCGCCCTGATCGAGGCTGAACTGGAGCAGCCATTGGAGCGCTTGTTTGCTACGGTGGAGGAACAGCCGCTGGGCTCGGCCTCGCTGGCGCAGGCGCATCGTGCCATGACCCACGACGGTGAAACCGTGGTGATCAAGGTGCTCAAGCCAGGCGTGCGCGCCACGGTGCTGGCTGACCTGACCCTGCTGCACGGGCTGGGCGTGGTGCTCGATCAACTGCTGCCCCAGTACCAGCCGGCGGCGATCATCGCCGAATTCCACGCCTACACGGTACGCGAACTGGATCTGAGCCTGGAGGCCGATCACGGCGAGCTGTTCGCCGCCTGTTTCCAGGACAATCCGGCGATTGTATTTCCGCGACCGCGCCGCGCGCTGAGCAGTGTCAGCGTGCTGACCATGAGCTATCTGTCGGGTTTCAAACCCGGTACGCCGGAAACCGCTGCCCTGAATGCAGTGCAGCGGGCGCGGGTGGTTGATCTGGGCGCCGAAGCCATCCTGCGCATGCTGTATCAGTACGGCCTGTTTCACGCCGATCTGCACGCCGGCAACCTGTTGATCCTGCCCGGGCCGCCGCTGCGGGTCGGCTTCATCGACCTGGGCATGGTCGGCCGCTTCGAAGACGTCACCCGGCGGCGCCTGCTCTATTACTACCATGCCCTGGTCGGTGGTGATGCGACCATGGCCGCCCAGCATCTGGCCGCGATTGCCCAACCCGGTCCAGGCGGTGATCCGGGCGCGTTCCGGCGCGCGGTGAGCGAACTGTCACAGCGCTTTCTGCTGCGGGCCGCCAGCGGTGAGTTCAGCATCGCCCGGCTGATTCTGGAATCGATGCGCCTGGGTGGCCGCTACCGGATGTATTTCCGGGTCGAGCTGGTGCTGATGGTCAAGGCGCTGGTGACCTTCGAAGGTGTCGGGCGCATGGTTGATCCCGGGCTGGATGTGGTGGCGGTGTCGCGGGCGCATATCGGCCCAATCCTGCGCGCGCAGTTGCGCCCGGAGCGGCTAGCGCGTGAACTGCTGCGCAATGGCCCGGAACTGCTCGATCTGGCCGGGCGGCTGCCGGAACTGCTGGCGCATTCCGGCCGCCTGCTGGATGGCACCAGTGCGGTATCACGCGCCACACCCCTGGCCGGATTGCGCGGTGCCATCGTCGCTGCAGCCTGCATTCTCGGCGGGGTGCTGGTGCTGCTGCAATCCGAGGCCTGGCTGGCCGGCGGCGGGCTGGTGCTGGCCGGATTCTGGTGTTACCGGCGCGGCGCCTGATGCACCAATTCAGGCAAGGCAGCAGCGCGGCACGGCGCTACACTGCCGCTGCCCTATCGTCGCGAGGTTCTGCCGATGCACCGCCTGCTTTTGATCCTGTCCCGTCTATTCGTGCTGCTGGTGCTGCTGAGCGGTATTGCCCGGGCCGGCGCCAGCAATGATTATCCGCTGGTCCTGGTGCATGGCTTCATGGGCTGGGGCCGCGAGGAACTGCTCGGTTTCAAATACTGGGGCGGCTTTGGCGACCTGCAGGAAACGCTCAATCAGGCCGGCTATCGCAGCTACACCGGCGTGGTCGGACCCTTTGCCAGCAATTGGGATCGGGCCTGTGAGCTGTACGCCTATATCAAGGGCGGCACGGTCGATTATGGTCAGGCACATGCGACCGCCCATGGTCATGCCCGCTATGGCCGCCACTTCGCCGGTCTCTATCCGGACTGGGGCACGCCGGATGGGCGCGGCGGGGTGCGCAAGATCCATCTCATCGGCCACAGCCAGGGCGGCCAGACCGTGCGCGTGCTCACTGCACTGCTGGTGCAGGGCGATGCTGCGGAACGGGCCGCGACCCGGGATAACACACTGTCGCCGCTGTTCCAGGGCGGACATGACCGGGTGCGCAGCGTCACCACCCTGGCCTCACCGCACGATGGCACCAGTCTGGCGGCTGGCCTCGACAATTTGTTGCCGCAGGTGCGCGCCGGCCTGCTCGGCTTTGCTGCCCTGGCGGGCATCGAGCCGGATCAGCTGCCCTACGATTTCAAACTCGATCAGTGGGGTCTGCGCCGCGCCGCCGGTGAATCGTTCAACGCCTATCTGGATCGAGTCGAACGCAGCCCAATCTGGCAATCGCGCGACATCAGCGCCTGGGATCTGAGTCCGGACGGCGCGCGCGAATTGAACCAGCGCTTTGCCGCCCAGCCCGGGGTGTATTATTTTTCTTGGTCGACCGCCGCAACCCAGCCCATCTGGCCCAGCGGCCATCAGATACCGCTGCCGAGCATGCTGCCGCAGTTCTGGCCGAGCGCCCTGTTCATCGGCGCCTACAGCCGCGACCTGCCCGGCCAAGTGCGCATCGACCGCAGCTGGTGGGAAAACGATGGCCTGGTCAACACCCGCTCCATGGCCGGCCCGACCCTGGGTTCGAGCGACCGCATCCTGCCCTATCGCGAACCGCCCGTGGCGGGCGCCTGGAACGATCACGGCGTGCTGGCCGGCTGGGATCATATGGATATCGTCGGCATCGGCACGCTGCGCGACCTGCGCCCCTGGTATCTGCGGCTGGCGCGCGCGCTGACCGCACTCCCACCCTGAATCTGCACCGGCACCGAGGCCCCTTGCATGTCACACATCATCATTCACCGCAGCCATCGGCTCAGCAGCGCACAGGCACGCCAAGCCGCCGAGCAGATGGCGACGCAACTGGCCGAACGCTTCGATATTCAGTATCACTGGCAGGGTGATTCGCTGCACTTCGCCCGTTCCGGGGTCGGCGGCCAGATCGACCTGGAGCCGGGGCAGATTCACATTCACGCCCGGCTGGGCTTCCTGCTTGTGCCGCTTAAGCCGCGCCTGGAACAGGAAATCCACCGCTACCTCGACCAGGCCCTCGCCATAGCCGACAGTTAACCCTGAGCGGCGGACATCATGGTATGGCATCGGCATCGGCATCGGCCGGTTCCAGCGGCCGGGGATGACCGTCGCGCATGTGTTCGAGGATGACGCGCTCGCGATCGATGATCGTGGCAACGAAGGTCGCCGCGTCGCTGCCCAGGTGGCGAAAGGCGCTGAAGCCCGCTTCGAGGAAACGATGCAACTCGCCAACGCCCGCTAAGCGCGCCGGTGTCCGCGACAGGACCAGCGCGGCATGGATGAAGCGCTTGGGGACAATGCGCGCCAGATCATCACCGAGCCGTTCGACCAGATACAGTTGACGCGCGCGCTGCTCGTAGTGGCCACAACGCCGGTAGGCCGCCACGTAACGGGCTTCGTCCAGCGCATCCGGCGTATCAAGACCACCGTTCTCCACCAGAAGTTGGGTCATGGCGGCATCCAGCTCGTGCGACAGCACATTCAGCTCCAGCGCCAGCGCCGCCGTGTGCAGCACATGCGCAGGCAACACCCGGCTCATGGCCGGCACCACCCGCTCCAGATCACGCTCGCGCTGCAGGAAATCACAGTCACCGTACAGCTCATCGAGAAAGAACAGTGCTGCCGGCCGATAGCGCGGGCTGCACAACAGATCGGCATGGGTGCGCGCTAGCCGCGCCGACTGCCAGCGGCGCAAGTAGCGCAGGGGCTGCTCAATCACCGTAGCGCCGTGGAGATGAAACGCCTGGCTGCGCCGCAACTGCTCGAGCAGACGCGCCGCTGCGCCGGGTATTTTTTCATGTTCGCTCATCGTCTCCTCATCCGATCTAATCGGACCTGATCCAATCCAAATCCATTCAACTCAATGCACCAGCGGTAGCGCCAACTGGAACAGGCTTGCCTGGTTGCGTCCCTGATGCTTGGCTGCATACAGCGCCAGATCCGCCTCCCGGTAGATTGCCGCCATCGACACATCCTCGGCGATATCCACCACCCGGACCCCGGCCGACAGCGTGACAACCTCCACCTCCGGGTTGCCAACATGCGGGATGGCGCGCGCGCGCACCGCCGCACACAAGCGTTCGGCCAGCGCCAAACCCGCCGCCGCCGGGCTCTCAGCCGCGTTAAGCAGGACCAGGCCGCCAAACTCCTCACCGCCCAGGCGGAACACCCAGCCATTCTGCGCCGCCAGTTCCGTGCGCAGGATCTCAGCCACCTGCTGCAACGCCAGATCGCCCGCCTGATGACCATAGTGATCGTTGTAGCGCTTGAAATAGTCGATATCGATCAGCAGCAGCGCCAGCGCCTGCTGCGGCACGCCGTCATGGCTATGCAGCATCTCGAAAACCTGGCGAAAGTGGCGCCGATTGAACACACCGGTCAGCTCATCGGTAATGGCCAGTTGCTCCAGACGCTTATGGGAGTCGATGTCCTCAGCGATCTCGGTATAACCCATCAAGGCGCCATCCTCGTAAAACGCCGTGATCGTAGCGCGCACCCAGAACGGCGTGCCCGCGCACGTCCGGTGGCGAACTTCACCCCGCCAGCCACCCGCCTCAATGATCCGCAGCCAGAACGCGGCCCGCTCGGCATCCGGCAGGTTCGCATCCAGATTAAAAGTGCAAGGCTGGCCAAGCAGTTCAACGGCGCTGAATCCGGAACGCTGGCAATAGGCAGTGCTGACCTTGGTGATACGCCCCTCGCAATCGAAACAGCGGCTGAGCACATGGGCATCGATAATGTCCGCCTGAACGCGCAACTGGCGCTCGACCCGCTGCAGGCTCAGCTCAGCGGTCTTGCGGGCCGTGATGTCCTGATGCACACCCACCAGACGCAGCGCCGGTTGCGCGGCATCGGGCCGTACCTGTCGGCCACTGGCATGGATCCAGCGATAACCGCCATCCTGGGCGCGCATGCGAAAATCGCAGCGGTAGCTTGCGGTAAAGCCCTGCAGATGCGCCTCACGGGCGGCCTGTACCCGCACGCGGTCATCGGGATGCACCAGGGCCATGAACCCGGCACAACTGCCATCGTACTGTTCCGGCTGATAACCCAGCATGGTGGTCCACTGCGCATCGACGGTGCAGATCCCATTACGCAGGTTCCAATCCCAGCTCGCCAGATCGCCGCCCTCCAGGCTCAGCGCCAGCCGCTCGCTGAGTACCGACAGCTCCGCAGTGCGCGCCCGGATCTCCTCCTCCAGTTGCGCGCGCCGGTCGCGTTCCTGCTCGCGGGCCGTGCACAGGCGGTCGCGGACCCCATTGAGGCTGTTCACTAGGGTCTCGATCTCATCATCGCGGCGCTTGCGATCCAGATGCAAAGGGGGCTGCTCGCACTCATCGGGCAATGCCCGGGCGAAGGCGGCAATCCGCACCAGATGGCGAGTGATCAGGTGATGGACCAGGAACAGGATGAATACGGCAATCACAAAGGTCTTGATCGCCTGGGTGACCAGCACCAGCAGCAGCCGGTCAAGGGTCTTGGCGTAGATCGCCGCCGGGCTCGCGTGCAGTTCCAGACGCCCGACTTCAATCGCCCGCCGATGGTCTGCACCAATGGCAAGCTGCGGCTCAGATCGCGCGACAATGCCAGATCACCCCGATGCAGCGTGCGCGTCTGGGCACCGTCACCACCAAAATGCACGCTCGCACCACTGATCCACGGCAGGGTCAACAGGCTGTCCAGCTGCAGCTCCAACTGGTGGTGATCAAAATTCCACGCCGCCTCGGTGAGACTGCGCAGATGACTGGAACGGACACTGTCAAGGCTGTTTTCTACTTCGTGCCAGTCGCGGCGCAGTTCAAGCGTCAGTTGCAGCGAAGTGCCGATCAGCGTCAGCAGGCCGCCCATCAGCAGGATCGACAGCACCAGACGCTTTCCCAGATGGCTGATCGGCGGGATCATGGCCTCTATCCTTGTCCGGACCACTCCCACAATCGCGTCCACCCTGCCTGCCTTGCCGGAGTCTTTCGACCTTGAATCCATATGCTCCCGCTACTCACGCCATGGCACCTATTGTCCGCGCACACCACAACCGGACGAGCGCACTCCTCATGCTGCTTGCTGCGGTCCTGATACTCATCGCAACCGGTCCAGCCCGTGCCGATGCTGTGCCGCGCATCACCTGGATGGTGAACGATTACCCACCATCCAATATTCTCAGCGGGCCGCTGGCTGGAAAGGGCTTTGGCGATCTTACCTTCCGTTACTTCGCCGAGCGTCTACCGGAATTTCAGCATGATATCAGCCCAGCTTCGTTACAGACATTTCATGAACTGGCGCGCCGCCGCCAGGACGGCATCTGTCAATGGTCGCTGCTGAAAACGCCGGAACGTGAAAGCCATCTGATCTTCAGCGACCCGGTCTATTTCATCATCAGCAACCAGGTGATCGTGCAGCAGGCGCGGCAGGCCCTGCTGGCGCCGTTCCTGAATGCCAATGGCGCGGTCGATGTCAAGGCACTCCTGGCCGATACCCGCCTGACCGTCAGCGTGGTGCGTGGGCGCGCCTACCTGCCAGTGATTGATCAGGCGCTGCAGGCCACCCAGGGCGCGACGCATATCCAGATCAGCACCCATGATCTGGCCCCGCTCAAGCAGGTCGCAGCGGGATGGGTGGATTACACCTTTGGCTATCCCTTCGAGGTGCTCTGGAACGCCCGCGAACAGGGTCAGAACTGGGCCTTTGCCTATTTTCCAGTAGCCAGCGAAGCGATCTACCGTCTGGCCTATTTTGGCTGCAGCAAGGGCCCGCTCAGCGAGCAGCTCATCACACGCATCAATACTCTGATCACCGCCGCCGGTCCCCGGCCACCCTGGCTGGCCTATTACCTGGAATGGCTGGATGAAGCGGCACGAGCACGCTTCGAACAGGAATTTGCCGCCCACAATCCCTGGCGGGCGGCGGCACAGCCCTGAAGGATGCGCCGCGTTCAGCGCAGTTCGCGGCGCAGGATCTTGCCGACGTTGGACTTGGGCAGGCTGTCACGGAACTCGACGGCGCGCGGCATCTTGTAGGCGGTCAGGTTCTTGCGGCAGTGGGCCAGAATGGCCTCGGCGCTCAGTTCCACACCCGGCTTGAGCACCACGAACACCTTGACCGCTTCGCCGCTCTTCTCGTCAGGCACGCCGACGCAGGCCACTTCCAGCACACCGTCGCAGCCAATCACCACGTCCTCGATTTCATTGGGGAAGACGTTGAAACCGGATACCAGGATCATGTCCTTCTTGCGATCGACGATGCGGAAAAAGCCCTGCTCATCGACGGTCGCGACATCACCGGTCAGCAGCCAGCCCTCGCGCAGGGTGCGCGCGGTTTCCTCGGGGCGATTCCAGTAACCGCGCATCACCTGCGGGCCGCGCGCGCACAGCTCGCCCCGTTCACCGGGCGCCACCTCGTGACCCTCCTCATCGCGCAATTCGATCTCGGTGGAGGGCACCGGCAGGCCCACACTGCCGGTAAAACCGCTGATATCGACCGGGTTGACGCACAGCACCGGCGCGGCCTCGGTCAGGCCATAGCCTTCCAGAATCGGCGTCCCGGTCAGTGCCTGCCAGCGCTCGGCGACCACTTTTTGCACCGCCGCGCCACCACCAACCGACAGGCGCAGCGAGCCAAAATCGAGCTGGTTGAACTTCTCGTTATTCACCAGCGCATTGAACAGGGTGTTCACACCGGTGATCACGGTGAATTTCCACGAGCGGATCTCGCTGACGAACAGCGGGATATCGCGCGGATTAGTGATCAGCAGGTTCAGGCCACCGTGATGGATGAAACACAGGCAATTCACCGTCAGGCAGAAAATGTGGTACAGCGGCAGTGCCGTGACCACGATCTCCTCGCCATCGCGGATCGCCGAACCCACCCAGGCGGAAATCTGCTGCATATTGGCCAGCATGTTGCGATGGGTCAGCATCGCGCCCTTGGACAGGCCGGTGGTGCCGCCGGTGTATTGCAGAAAGGCCAGATCCTCGGCCTCGACCGCGACCGGCTGCAGCTTGCGGCGACCGCCCAGCGCCAGGGCATCATTGAAGCCGACTGCGCCGGGCAGACTGTAATCCGGCACCATCTTCTTGACATGCCTGACCACCAGATTGACCACCTTGGCCTTCCAGAACGGCAGCAGATCGCCGATTTCGGTGATAATGGCTTGTTTGACGGCGGTCCTGCCGATCACCTCGGCCAGGACATGGGCGAAGTTGGCTAGAATCAGAATGGCCTTGGCGCCGGAATCCTGCAGCTGATGCTCCAGTTCGCGCGGGGTATACAATGGGTTGACGTTCACCACCACCAGCCCGGCGCGCAGCACAGCAAACAGCGCCACCGGATACTGCAGCAGGTTGGGCAGCATGATCGCCACCCGCTCGCCCTTTTCCAGGCCCAGATCCTGTTGCAGATAAGCGGCAAAGGCTCGGCTCTTCTGCTCCAGCTCGGCATAGCTCATGCCATAGCCCATGTTGACGAAGGCGTTGCGCGCTGCGAAGCGCTGGCAACTCTGTTCGAACACCTCCACCAGCGAACGATACGCGCCCAGATCGATGTCCGCCGGCACATTCGCCGGATAACGCTTCAGCCACACTTTCTCCACGGGAACCTCCGTTGCATCAGGAATTTGGATGGATTTTTTACATGCTGATTACCAAAATCCCCCGTCGAGGAATTGTCATATCTAGCTTTTCCCGAATCGCTGCCCAAAAATCCACGGTTTCGCTGTCCAATCGCTCGGCCATGCCAGAATCTGAACCACCACCAAGACCCTACTATGAAAACCGTACCGATCCGTGTCGCCTGGCTGGGAGAACAGGATTGCCGTGACTGCGCCGTGCGTGGCTCGGCTCTATTCGCCGGCCTGCAGGAACTCGATTTTGGCCGCCTCCATCAGCCGATCGAGGATATTGCCCTGGAGCCTCAGGCCGTGCTGTACCGGACCGGTGAACGTGGCCGTTCGGTGTTTACGCTGCGCCAGGGCCTGGTCAAGCTGGTGAAATACCTGCCCGATGGCACCCAGCGTATCGTCCGCCTGCTACGCCACGGCGATACGCTCGGCCTGGAAGTGCTGGTCAACCAGCCCTACCCGCACGACGCCATCGCCCTGACAGCCGGCACGGTCTGCGCGATCCCGGCCACCCTGGTGGAACGACTCAGCCGCGAGCAGCCGCAACTGCACCAGGAGCTGATGGCGCGCTGGCAGCGGGCGCTGGCCGACGCCGATCACTGGCTGGCGGAATTTTCCACCGGCACCGCCCGGCAGCGGGTAGCGCGACTGTTGCTGCGCCTGCACGAACACGCCCCGGAAAAGCCGGTGACCTTGTTCAGCCGCGAGGATCTGGGTGCGATGCTGGCGCTGACCACCGAAACCGTCAGCCGCACCATCGCCGAATTGCGCCGCGCCCAGCTCATTCAGGAGCTACGCCAGAATCACCTGCTGCTGAACCATCTGGAACTGCGGCGCATCGCCGAGGGCTCGGTGTGAGGCTTGAACCTGGCTCAGCCGCCCAGCATCCGCCCGGGCAGTTGCAACAGCATCCGCCCGGCATTGATCAGTTGTCGGCGCAGCAGCAGCCAATTCTCAGCCTGCCGGCGCTGGTCCAGGCAGCGCAGCAGACGCACCCGGCCCGCTTCATCCTGACGATCCAGCAGCGCCGTCCACAGTGCATCCTCGACGTTGTAGACCCGTTCCGCCGCCAGGCATACCGGAATCACCGTATCGACCGGCAGCGCCAGATCAGTCGCGACCGCCTCCAGCGCAGCGCGGATGTTGCGGGCCTTGGCACCCTGCGGATTCTGCAGATCGTAGGGGGGCTGCCATTCGCGCGACGGACGCAGCAGGTCAATATGGCTGAGCGCGACCAGCAGCGGTGGCGATCGGCGATCCTGCCGCGCCGCGCAGGCCGCGCGCAGGGCATCCAACTGCTGGCGGTCGAGCTGCCGGTCGGCCCGATGCGCCGCGCACACCCACAGCAGCAAATCCGCATCGCGTACTGCCGCACGCACATCCGGCTCAGCCAGCAGCTCCGTATCACAGCCGGGTGTATCGAATACCAGCGCCGCAGTCAGGCCCGCGCGTTCCAGGCGATAGGGCATGATCCTGCGTGTCGTATCCGGCAACAGGTCGGTCGCGGCGGTCAACTGGCCAAACAGCGCATTGATCAGACTGGATTTACCGGCATTGGCCCGCCCGAGCACCAGGATGCGCAGCGGCTCCGGAGGCGCGCTGTTTTCCGCCGCCTGCTGCAGATCGGCGCTGGACACCGGCGTGAGCGTTGCGGTCGGCTCGGCTTCGCTCAGCACCAGCCGCCCGCTGTACAGCTCGATGGCGTAATAACCGACCTTGCGCACATATTCGCGCAGCAGCCAGCGCTGAGTCTCGGCCCAGGCACTGCCAAAGGTCTGGCCACGGGCATAACCCCAGGCTTCGCTGATCAGCGCATCGGTGGGATTCAGCACCAGCCGCCCAGCCCGGTACACGTTCAGCACGCGCTCCAGCGGCGCCTTCCAGCGCCAGGCGCGCACCAGGTCGCCCAGGGTCAACTGGTGGCTGAACGGCACGTTCTCGCTGACCGTTGCGCGCAGGTCACGACTGGCACGTTCGATAATCAGCAGCGTATGCGGCACGGTCAGTTCCAGCAGCGGCCGTTCGCGCTGCGGGTGGTAATGATGAGCGACTGCCTCCAGCGCGTTCTGGCCCAGCAGCCACAGCCGTCCGCCATCGTGCAGCGGCCAGTCCTGCGGCTGCACACTCTCGGCAAGCTGTTCGACGGCACTCCAGGCGCCCTCGGCATCGCGGGGCCAGGCGGGATCAGCCCGGGTTGCCGCTTCGACCAGCAGACGCCGCCCGCGGCGCGTCAGCGCATATTGCAGCGCATAACTGAGCATGCCGCAGCCCAACAGCGCCGCCAGCCACCACGATAGCCACCCGTTCTGCCACAGCCAGAACGCGCCCAGTGGCAGCAGCGCCACTGCCGGCAACAGCCCCAGTACCAGCGCCAGCAAACGCAGGCGATCCACCCGCTCGAACAATGCCTTCATGATCTGCCAGCCTCCGCGCGCGCCTTGAGAAAGGCCGTGCCGCTGGCCAGTGCCTCGGCGTAAACCCGGCGCAGCGCCTCGCCATCGACCAGACCATCGCGGCGCTGGGTGGTAAAATAATATCCAGCGGCCTTGCCGAGCGCATAGGTGGTCGCTGAGCTGGCGGTCGCGCCCCACAGCGCACCCAGAGTCTGACCCCAGCCGGGAATCAGCTTGATCACCTCGCGACCGAGCATCCGTCCCAGATAGCCAGCCCCCACACCGATGCCGAGCAGACCGAGAAACTCCGACACCGTGCGCCGCTCCCAGCTCTGCCCATACAGCGTAGCCAGACTGTGCAGCATCTTGGCCTGCAGCGCCGGCACGCCGACCAGATCCACCAGCGGCAGCGCACCGACCGCGCCTGCGGCCAGTGCATAGCCGACAATGTGTGGATGCGCGGCGCGGGCATAGACATCCTGCACCGCAGTATTGCCCTGCAACAGCGCCTGCAATCCCAGATGGGTCGCCTGTTCAATCGCCGCCCACAGCGCCTCCAGACCGTAATCAACCGGAGACCAGCCATCTTCGGCCAGGGTCAGATCGACCACCACCCAGAACAGCGGCGCCTTGCCCGGCAGCGTGCCCAGGCGCTCGCGCTGCGCACTGAGCACACGCCGCAGCGGCGCCGGTAGCGGCGATGACAGCAGGTCCGCAGCATAGGGATAGGGCAGCGGATGCGCATCACCATAACCCTCGATTTCATGCGGGGCGGTCTGGACAATCAGCACCGGCCAGTCGGGATGGCGCTGGCGCACCGCACGCAGCACGGCCACGATGCTGTCCTGCTGGAGATCGCCGGCTTTCATCACCGCGATCAGCAGATGCGCCTGTGCTTCGCAATAGGCGATGTCCTCGGCGGGATCGTAGGCGACCTCGCCCAGGCCACGGGTATCGAGAAAACGCACCACGGGCGCTTCCTGTGGAAAGTCGTAAATGCGCGCAGTGCGGGTACAGGGCTGAAAACCATTGCCAATCTCGGCATCGTCGCTGCCGCTCAGGGCACGGATGATTGAGGTCTTGCCAGACTGGGTCTTGCCCAGCAGCCACAGCACCGGCACCGGCTGGCGTGCCCGCGCCTCGCGCAACACCGCATCCAGGCGCTCGGGCTCGATACGCGGATTGAGCAGTGCCTCGCGCAGGGTGATTGCGGCGCGACCCCAATGACGCGGATGCCACGACGATGGCGTTTCCTGTTGCATGGCTCGATGCCTCGTTGTCTTGCGGATACACGACCTATGATACGAGCCAGTGCCGGCGCAGCAATGATCCGAGTGATAAAAAAACGCCCTCCCCGGGATGGCCACGGGAAGGGCGCAGGTCCGGCGCAGTCTGACGACCTAGCGGCGATTGTCCTGGTAACTATCGTCATTGTCGCCGGAGTAGCCATGGCGCGGCGGTGGCGGCGCATAACCACCAGCGGGCTCATCCCAGAAGCGGTTGCCCTGGCCGCGCCGCCCACAATTTTCGATCACACCCTGACGGCACAACGTGTCGCGCCAGGCGTATTTCAGGAAATAGCGGGCAAACGGCCGGCGCTGAGCCTCGAAATCCACCCGCCGCGACGGCGACCATTCGCGCTCGCCATAACCGGTGCCCGGCTCCGATTTCAGGCGCGGCGCAGCGCCCGGCGCCGGCGGTGCACCAGCCGCCTCCGGCGTGGACTGATAGCGCCGGTCACCCCGTGGTTCCGGCGGCGGCATATACGGCGCGACCTCACGAAACGCCGCCACCGCAATCACGCCCATGGCCGAGCGGTCGCCCCAGGCACTGGCGTAGGAATCGCCGGCATCGGTGAAATAGAAGCGGTTAACCTGATCGCGCCCGGTGCGCCAACCTTCGTAGGTGCCCTGCTCGCGCGGCCCGAGCACATACATGCGCTCATCGGGGCGCAGATCGGAACGATCACCGCTGATGATGTTGCGCCCATCGACCGCGATCACCACGCCGATGCGCTCATTGCTCAGATTGCGGATGCGCAGAGCATAATTACTGTCCCGTTTCGCCTGCAGATAGGCCTTGTAATCACGGGACCGGCCCTCGCCCCGCAGCGGATACTGCGCAAAGGCCTGACCGCGGTCACTCACGACTTCGACCTCGACACTGCGCGTATCGAAGCGCTGCGCCTGGGCCAGCACCGGACTGAGCGCCGCCAGCGCCGCGATCAGCCATGTTCGCCATGTTGCCTTCATCAACCTGCTCCCTCCGAGTGGATACACCGCGAATGGCCGCGGCACCGATGCCTGCGCAGACTAGGTTTAAGCGGCTGAATCCCGACTGAATTTCCCGCCCCGGTGACAGCACTCGCCAAGCCGGGGTGAATTCAGTCATGATTCATCCTCATTTTTGTATTTTTCACCATGGTCAGCCTTTTTCATTCGCACATCATGGGGACATTCCCTGCCATGCTCAACACCACGAGGCTCAGGCGACTGTCGGGACTGGCGCTGCTAGCGCTGACTGTCCTGCTCGCTGCTGCCGACGTTCAGGCGCAGTCCTTCCGGCCCTATCGGGGCGGTGGCTTTGCGGACGGGCCGCCACCGCGCGGTCGTCCCGATGGCGGGTCGCCACGGTCCTTCGATGCACCCGATCAGGCCGCCAACGCCGCGCGCCGCGCCACCGGTGGCCGGGTGCTCGGCGTGCAAGGCGCCAACAATGGCGGTCAGCCCGGCTACCGGGTGCGCATTCTGGAACGCGATGGCCGGGTGCGCAATTTTCATTATGATCCGGCCAGCGGCGCGATGCGCGACTGAGCCGACCCGATATTCGCCCCCTGCCGGAATACCTGCCATGCGCATCCTGATCATTGAGGACGAAGCCCCGCTGCTGGAACGAGTCGCCGCGCAACTGCGCGCCCAGGGTTACGCGGTTGACACTGCCGCCAACGGGCGCGATGGCCTGTATTGCGGCCAGGAATATCCGCTGGACGCGGCAGTGGTCGATCTGGGCCTGCCCGACCTGAGCGGCATCGACGTCATCCGCCGCTGGCGCAGTGGCGGACAACGCTTTCCGGTGCTGATTCTCACCGCCCGCGGCCGCTGGCAGGACAAGGTCGAGGGCCTGGAGGCTGGCGCCGATGATTATCTGGTCAAGCCCTTTCACATGGAGGAACTGCAGGCGCGGCTGCGGGCGCTGATCCGCCGCACCGGCGGCTGGACCCAGGCGGTGCTGTGCTGCGGACCGGTAGCGCTGGATACCGGCGCCCAGCAGCTGACCCTGGAGGGTCAGGTCGTCGAGCTGACCGCCTACGAATACAAGCTGCTGGAATACCTGATGCTGCGCGCCGGCACCGTGGTGTCCAAGACCGAGCTGACCGAGCACCTGTACGAGGAAGACGCTGACCGCGACAGCAATGTGCTGGAAGTGCTGGTCGGTCGCCTGCGCCGCAAGCTCGATCCCGGCCGCGATCTCAACCCCATCGAGACCCTGCGCGGGCGCGGCTACCGTTTCCGCCTGGAACGGTCGAACGCCTGACGCGCCGATGCGCTCGCTCAGCGGTCGCCTGCTCACCGCGGCCAGCCTGGTGCTGGCGGCCTTCCTCGGCCTGACCGGCCTGAGCCTGGATCAGGCCTTTCGCGACAGCCTGCAGGCCGCGGTGCAGGATCGCCTGCAGGCACAGGTCTACATGCTGCTCGGCGCCGCTGAACTCGACGGCCTTGGCCGCCTGACCCTGCCGCAGGCCCTGCCCGAGGCGCGCTTTTCCACGCCGGATTCCGGTCTCTATGCCGATGTCATGGACAGTCAGGGCGCACTGATCTGGCACTCGCCGTCGCTGCTGGGCCTGGCACTGCCGTTTTTCCCGGCGCTGCGCGACCCCGGCGAAACCGCCTTCGCCCCACTGGACAGCAGTGACGGCACGCCGCTGTTCGTGCTGGCCTTTACCGTCAACTGGGAAGTCGCGCCCAATCAGTACCGGCTGCTGACCTTTCGCGTTGCCGAGGCGCAGTGGAACTATCGCGATCAATTGTGGAGTTTTCGCCGCGGGCTGTGGGGCTGGCTGCTGGGTGCGACTGTCGTGCTGCTGGCGGTACAGGGCATGATCCTGCGCTGGAGCCTGAAGCCGCTACGCCGGGTCGCCGCCGAGGTCACCGATATCGAAGCCGGGCGGCGCGCCGGGTTGAGCAGCGACTATCCCGAGGAACTGCAACCGCTGACCACCAACCTCAACGCCCTGCTCGGCCACAGTCGCGCCCATCTGGAACGCTACCGCCATGCCCTCGCTGACCTCGCCCACAGCCTGAAAACGCCGCTGGCGGTACTGCGCGGCACGCTGGACAATGGCGCCAGCAGCGCTGAATTGCGCCAGACCCTGGGCGAACAGGTGGAGCGCATGAATCGCACCGTCGATTATCAATTACAGCGCGCCGCTGCCTCGGGCCGCATCGCTCTGAGCGCGCCGCTGCCGGTCATGCCGGTAGCGCGCAAGATTCTCGATTCACTGGCCAAGGTTTACGCCGAGCGCGCCCCGCGGCTGCGCTGCGAGATTGACCCGGCTACGGTGTTCTATGGCGACGAAGGCGATCTGATGGAAATTCTTGGCAACCTGGCCGACAACGCCTGCAAGTGGTGTCAGCGGCAGGTGGTGGTGCGCGCCCATCCGGCCGACCATGGCGGACGCCGCGAACTGGTGATCGAGGTTGAGGACGACGGTCCCGGCATTCCCGAAGGCCAGGCGCCGCTGCTGCTCGGTCGCGGCCAGCGCGCCGATCCCAGCGTTGCCGGGCATGGCATCGGTCTGGCCGTGGTGCGCGATCTGGTCGAGGAGGTCTACTACGGGCGGCTGGATATCGACCGCAGCACGCTCGGCGGTGCCCGGGTGCGCGCGCGGCTGCGCTTTCAGGCCAATGGCGATTAGGCGGCGGCGCATGGCCGATGCCTCGCCCTCTGGCTCAACATCTCGTGACTACACTATCTAAGGCGAAAACCCAAGAGATCCGCCATGCCAACCACCATCGTGACCTTCAACCTCTGCAACCTGGGCGCGGAAGCGTCACCGGCGCGACTAGCGCGCCTGGGGGCAATCATCGCCGCTGAACTGGGCGGGCCGGCCATTCTCGCAGTCCAGGAAATCAGCGCTGCAAGCCCGGCAGCGCCCGGCCAGCCGGTGCCGGCCACCGCCGTCTATCAGGCGCTTGGCACCGCCAGCAAAGCGGCGGGCGGTCCCGATTACGCCTTTTGCGAGATCCCGCCCCGCGATGGCCAGGATGGCGGACTCGCGGGCGCCAATATTCGCGTCGGCCTGCTGTTCGATCCGCAGCGGGTTGCGTTTCCGGCGCGCGGCCAGAGCGGCCCCGAGGACGATACCGGCATCCGTCTCGACGGTGGCCGCCCGCGCCTGACCCGCAACCCCGGACGCATTGCTGCCACTCACCCGGCCTTTGCCGGTGAACCCAGTCACCACTGGGCCCCCAGCCGCAAGGCACTGGCGGCGGAATTCACCATCGCCGGACAACGGCTCTTCCTGATCGTCTGCCATTTCAAATCGATGCGCGCCCTGACCCGGCGCGAAGAGGATTACGCGAAAAAGCAGCGCCATGCTCAGGCCGAGATCGTCCACCAGTTTGCCGCCGATCTGCTGGCCTGCGATCCGGCTGCTGCCGTGGTCCTGCTCGGCGATCTCAACGACGTGCTCGGTTCCAAGACCCTCAAGCTGCTCAAGGGCGAGCTGTTTCACAACCTGCTCGAAGACCTGCCGCGCAGCCAGAGCTATACCCGGCGCCACGGCCATCAGCCCCAGACACTCGATCACATCCTGATCAGCGCAGCGCTGCGCCCCGGCGCGACGGTGCGCATTCCGCATGTCAACAGCGATGCCCGACCCGGCGGCCCGGAAGCGGTCAGTGACCATGATCCGGTACTGGCAACCCTGCCAGCACTGACGGGCGCCTAGTCGGCAGTGCTCTCCGGGGACGTCTGGTTGAGCAGGCGCGCAAACACGGCCCGCACTAGATCCGGCCCCGCTTCGGGCAGGGAAAAATCACCATGCACCGCAGCCCAGTCCAAAGCCAGGATCAGCGCCAGCCAGCGATTGGCAGTCGCGCTGCGCTCGCTATCCAATACCCGCACCGTGCGCGCCACCCGCGCCACCAGCTTCACCGGCTCGATATTGTCGGCCGTCGGCTGCGCGCAATGCGCCGCCGGACTGAGCACCAGATATTCGCGACAGGCCAGCGGGCGCTCGCTGTAAATCGAGCATGACTCGTCCTCAAGAAACGGACAGGGAATGCCCAGATGGAAATAGGCCAGGCCGAGCGCATCGACCTCCTCATCCCGGACCTGGTTGGGCGTAGCCAGTTTATCCAGCAACCCGGCCTGCTGCAGGCGCTGCCGGGCAGCGGCGAAACGGGCTTCGAGGGTGGCGCGCCGCGCATCCGGCAACCGGGCGACCAACTCGCGCAGCCGGCGCGCCTCAATCTCAGCGATCGGCACCAGTTGCCGGCAACAGGCACCACACCCTTTGCGGCAGGAGAGAGTCGCGCCCTGATCCTGCGCATGCTCGACCGCGAAGGCCACGAAGGCATCGGTCAGTTCGCACAGAAACGGCAACAGTCCGCTCAGGCGCGTCGGACCGGCCGGCACCGGCACTTCCAAACGCAGTGGACGACCGGCGATTTGCAATTCCACCGCAGCCTTGACGGTTGCGGCGACAACCTCGGAATCCTTACTCATCAGATCAACCTTTCTGGCTACTCTGGCCAGCACATCACCAGAGCTTGCTTGACTATGTATGGACACTGCCGCTGCCCCGGACATCGGCTCAGCATGCGTCTAGCTGATACGCACTTCACGATAGCCCTGCGGGCGAATCGATTCCGGCATTGAGTCCGGGCAGGGCACGACGCTGGATGGTGCTCTCCAGGTCTGGATCATCAACGAAACTTATTAAATAATAAGGATAAAATTTTATCTTTTTAATATATAAAAATTATAAAAAACGAGCCTCTACAACATAAAAAGCCTAATTCATGGCATCATGATGGTTCTTCGGAGGCTCCCTCCCATGCTTGCACAGCTCGATTTCATCTTCTTCGTTTATGGTCTGTCCTTTCTGCTACTGGCAACCATCCTGTGGCAACTGCCACAGCGCGCCCACGACGGGATCACCGATCTGCCGTGGCGCTGGCTGGCACTGTTCGGGCTGCTGCATGGCGTGAATGAATGGCTGGACATGCTGGCGCTGAGCCTGGGCGATACGATAGCGTTTCGCCTGCTGCGCCTGGGGCTGATGGCGCTCTCGTTCCTGCCGCTGCTGGAATTTGGCCGCCGTGGCTTGCAACGACTCGGCGGCTGGGTTCCGGGAATCTGGATCTATCCACTGCTGCTTGGCCTGGCTGGACTGGGCGCGCTCGCCGATGGTGCAGCCGGCCTGAACGCGACCTGCCGTTATGTCCTGGGCCTGAGCGGTGCCTTGCTGAGCGGTTTGGTACTGCTGCGCGCAGCGCGGCATGAGCAGGCGGCCAGCACGCGACTGCCACTGTTCCTGATCAGCAGCGCCCTGCTGATCTATGCACTGGTCGCCGGGCTGATCGTGCCACGGGCCGCATTCGCGCCGGCCAGCCTGATCAACCAGGAAGCGTTTCTGGCCTTGACCGGCCTGCCGATCCAGATCATCCGCGCCCTGTGCGCAGCCACCGCCGCCCTGGGCGGCTGGCTGCTGTTCAACCGCGACCCGCAGCAGGCCAATAACTGGCTGCGCCGCAGCCTGTTGCCTGGAGCACTGCTCCTGCTGCTGGCCAGTGGTGGCGGATTGACCTACTGGCAAAGCCAGGTCACCGATCAGGAAATGCGCAACCAGTTACTGCGCCAGGTCATTGCCATTGCCCAGACCTTCAATCCTGAACGGATCGCCGCTCTGTCGTTCAACGCTGCTGACGCCGATCATCCCGCCTATCAACGCCTGCATCAGCAACTGGCCGCCTATGCCCGATCCATCGGGCTGCGCAGCCTCTACACTTTGGCGCTGCGCAACGGTCAACTGATCTTTGGTCCAGAGAATCTCGAACCTGACGATCCGCTGGCCTCGCCGCCAGGCACGGTTTTCGAACAGCCCACACCCGCGCTGCTGGACAGCTTCCGCACCGGCCAACCCTTTACCGAGGGTCCGGTGCGCGATGAATACGGTGTCTTCGTCAGCGCCCTGGCGCCGGTTATCGAACCGCGCAGTGGCGCGGTGCTGCTGATGGTCGGTCTGGATGTCGAGGCAAGCGACTGGCAGCGGATCATCGCCCGGCAACGCCTGCTGCCCATCCTGTGCACCCTGCTGCTGAGCAGTCTGCTGCTGGCTGGCCACGCCCTGCTGCACTGGATACGCCGGTTGCCCACCGCGCGCCAGCATCGATGGCGCCACACCGAAGCCCTGCTGACCGCGGTCGGCGGCCTGCTGCTGACCACGTTCATATTCCTGCTGACCCACGAGGCGGAAACCCGGGCTCGCCGCGCCATCTTCGCCTCACTGGCTGATAGCCAGGCAGCCAGCGTCAATCAGGCACTGCGCTCCCTGCGCGACCTGCAACTGGCCAGCCTGGCGCGCGCCCTGAACAGTCACGAGACCTGTGCCGCTACCTGGTTTCCAACCTTGGCCATCCCCCTCACCGACGCCGCCGCCACCCATGCCTTTGGCTGGGTGGCCACGGAACCTGGCCCCGTCTATCCGCTGCGCTGCCTGGCAGCCCGCGAGTCCACGCCTCTGACGATTGGCAGCGATCTGAGCCAGGACCCGCTGATCCGGGCCGCTCTCGCCGAGGCCGCGAGCACCGGACTGCCCACCATCACGCCGCCCCTGGCTCTGGCCGGACCGAACGCGCCCTTGAGCCTGTTGGCCTTCTACCCGGTAGCAGCGCCGGTCGGTGGCTTTGCCCTAGCGCTGCTCAACCCCGGCTCGCTGCTTGAGGAAACCCTGGCCAGCAACTACCACAACCGCATGATCAGCACCGCCACTCTGCTTGAGGCCGGCACGGATGGGGTACTGCACTGGCTGGCCACCTATCCGCACCAGGCCCCGGCCGCCCAGGCAGCCACCTCGATTCTCCAGAGCACGGCCCGGCTTTCCCAGCTTATCCAGAGCTATCCATTCTTCGGCTTTGGCCGCAGCTATGCTTTGCTCATTCAGCCCGGACCGGCCTTCCTGGCCTTCAACCCTTCACGGGCCGACCGCATAGCCGCGCTGTTTGGCCTGCTGCTGACTGCCGTTCTGACCCTGACCATCGGCGCGTTGGGCAAGCGCCGCGATCTGCTCGAACAGGAGGTTGAAGCGCGCACCACCGACCTGCGCGCCAGCAACACCCGCTTCGAGCAGATCACCCAGCAAAGCCGGGAAATCGTCTGGGAAGTAGATGCCCAGGCCCGCTACAGCTACGTCAACGCCGCCTCGCTGGACGTGCTCGGCTATGCGCCGCAGGAACTGATCGACCAGCGCTATTTCTACGATCTGCCGCCACCCGCTGAGCGGGCCGCTACCCGCGAGCGGGTCATGACCCTATTCGCCGAGCGCGCCACCCTGCGCAACCTCACCCATCAGGCACAGACTCGTGACGGCCGCATCGTCTGGCTGTCCACCAACGGCGTGCCGATCCTCGACGAATCCGGCACCCTGCTCGGCTATCGCGGCTCCGACCAGGACATCACCGAGCGCATGCGGGTCGAGGAAACCCTGCGCGCCACCAACCGTGATCTGGAACAGGCCATCGCCCACGCCCAGGCGATGACCGCCCAGGCCGAACAGGCCAATGCCGCCAAGAGCGAATTCCTGGCCAACATGAGCCATGAGATTCGCACACCGATGAACGGCGTCATTGGCATGACCGGCCTATTGCTCGACACGGATCTGAACACCGAGCAGCGCCAGTTCGCCGAAATTGTCCGCTCCAGTGGCGAGTCACTGCTCGCGCTGCTCAACGACATCCTCGACTTCTCCAAGATCGAGGCCAAGAAACTCGATCTGGAAATCCTCGACTTCGACCTGCGCTCGACCCTGGAAGACACCGCCGAGATGCTGGCGATCAAGGCGCAGGAAAAGAATCTGGAGCTGACCTATTTCCTGGCCCCGGACGTGCCCTACCTGCTGCGCGGCGACCCGGGCCGGCTGCGCCAGGTCCTGGTCAACCTGACCGGCAACGCGGTCAAGTTCACCCACGAGGGCGAAGTCACCATCCGCGCCCAGAACGAACGCGAGGACGCCCACACGGTCACGGTGCGCTTCTCGATCACCGATACCGGCATCGGCATCCCCGCCGACCGCCTCAACCGCCTGTTCACGCCCTTCACTCAGGTCGATGGCTCCACCACCCGCCGCTATGGCGGCACCGGGCTGGGTCTGGCCATTTCCAAGCAGCTCAGCGAGCTGATGGGCGGCCAGATCGGCGCCGAGAGCGTCGAAGGGCAAGGCTCCACCTTCTGGTTCAGCGCCGTTTTTGAAAAGCAGCCCAACCCGCTGCTGGCGGAAAGCCCGGCCGATCTGCGCGGCGTGCGCGTGCTGGTGGTCGATGATTACGACACCAATCGCCTGCTGGTGACCATGCTGCTGGAGTCCTGGGGCTGCCGCTATGGCGAAGCCGCCGATGGTGAGCGCGCCCTGACCGAACTGCGCCGGGCTGCCGCCGATGGTGCGCCCTACCGCGTGGCGCTGCTCGATATGCAGATGCCGGAAATGAACGGCGAAACCCTGGGCCGCAGCATCAAGAATGATCCACAACTGCGCGACACCGTCCTGGTGATGATGACCTCGCTCGGGCGGCGCGGCGACGCCAAGCGCCTGGAACAGCTCGGTTTTGCTGCCTACCTGACCAAACCGGTGCGCCGCGAGCATCTGCGCGATTGCCTGGCACTGGCGCTTGGCCGCCGTGAACGGGGCATCGACCGCGGCCTGATCACCCGCCATACCCTGGCCGAGCGTACTGCGCGCCGGGTGCGCATTCTGCTTGCCGAGGACAACCGTACCAACCAGACCATCGCCCTGGCCCTGTTGCGCAAACTCGGCTATAGCGGCGATGCCGTGGCCAACGGTCAGGAAGCCCTGACCGCGTTGCGCGACCTGCCCTATGATCTGGTGCTGATGGATTGCCAGATGCCGGAGATGGACGGCTACGAGGCCACCGAGCGCATCCGCGCCGCGGATGGCAGCGTGCGCAATCCGGCCATCCCGATCATCGCCATGACCGCCAGCGCTATGCAGGGCGATCGCGAGCGCTGCCTGGATTGCGGCATGAACGACTATCTGGCCAAGCCCGTGTCCTTTGGCGCCCTGGCGGAGGTTCTCGAACGCTGGCTGCCCGCGGTCGACGAAGCTGCGCCGGAATCCGCCGCAGCCACCACGACCCCCTGAACCGATGCGTCCGGCGCTGCTGCTTGGCGATCTGCGCGGTGGCGTAATTGCTGCCGCCGTGGTGCTGCCGCAGGCGACCGCGTTTGGCGCCGCCGTTTTCGCGCCAGCACTCGGCAGCGCGGGCGGTGCGCTGGCCGGACTCTATGGCGCCATTGGCCTGCTGCTCATCAGCGGCATTGCCGGCGGCACCATCGGCCTGATCAGTGGCCCGACCGGCCCGAGCATGGCTCTGCTCAGTGGCAGCGCTGCCCTGTTTATCGCGCAGGGTCTGACTCCGGCGACCCTGGCTCCGGCGCTGTTCCTGGTGACCGTACTGGCTGGCCTGCTGCAACTGCTGATTGCCCTGGCCGGCGGCGGCCGCCTGATCAAGTTCATTCCCTATCCGGTGATCGCCGGCCTGACCACCGGAATTGGCCTGCTGCTGATTCACGCCCAGTTCAAGCCGCTGCTCGGCCTGCCCGCTGCGGGCGCGCTGAGCGACTGGCACGGGCTGCCGCTGGCCACCGCTGCTACCGCCTTTCTGCTGACGCGCTACGCGCCGCGCTGGATTCCGGGGCTGCCCGGACCGATTGTCGGCCTGCTGGCGGCAACCGCGCTGTTCCAGATCGCCCTCACCCTGTTCCACCCCGGCGCGGCGCCGCCACACTGGACCGTAGGCGCCCTGCCGGAACCGGCGACGTTGCACCTGGCGCTTGATCCGCACCTGCTTAGCCAGGCGCTGCCCTGGCCGCTGCTGCTGCAAGCCAGCTTTGTCCTGGCGATTCTGTCCTCGCTTAACACCCTGCTGACTGCGGTCATCGCCGACTCGGTCACCGGCCAGCGGCACCGGGCCCGGCGCGAACTGCTGGCGCAGGGCATCGGCCAGATCGTGGTGGGCCTGCTCGGCGGCATGGCCGGCGGCGCCAGCCTCAGTGGCACCACCACTGCGGTACGCGCCGGGGCGCGGCGCTGGGCGCCCCTGCTGGCAGCGGGCCTGCTGCTGTTCCTGCTGCTCGGGGCCGGTGCGATTGGCCGCTGGCTGCCGACCAGCGCGCTGGCTGGCCTGATCATCGCCTCGGCCCTGGCGCTGATCGAGACCGATATTCTCGCCTGGGCGCGCCGCCGCCATACCCGCCGCGATGCTGCCGTAGCGCTGCTGGTGGCCACGGTCAGCGTTAGCCATGACCTGATGCTGGCGGTCCTGGTCGGGCTGGCGATTGCCGTGGCGCTGTTCATCCATGATCAGAGCCGGGTGCCGGTGATTCACAGGCGCCTGACCGGTGCTGAGCGTCCCTCAGTGCGCAAGCGCCCGCTGGAACAGGCCGCACTGCTGGCCGCGCATGGCGAGCGCATCGTTCTGTACCAGTTGCGCGGCAACCTGTTTTTCGCCAAGACCGACGCCCTGTTCGAGGAACTGCTGGTCGATCTCGACCGGCCAGCCTGGGTGATTCTGCATCTGCGCCGGGTGTTGCAGGTCGATCTGTCCAGCGTACGCCTGCTGCAGCAGATCGCAGCGCGCCTGGAGGCGCATGGCGGTGAATTGCTGTTTTGCGATGTGGATGCCGCACTGGGCCTGGGCCACGAGGTGGAACAGACCCTGCGCCGGCTCAGCCTGCGGCCGGGACGCCTGCATGTGCACACCTTCGCCGCCGCCGATCAGGCGCTGGAGTATGCCGAGAACGCCCTGCTGCGGACGCTGGGCATGGACCCGGCGCGACTGGAGCAGCCGGTCACGCTGGAGGAACTCGACCTGTGCCGCGCCATGCCAGCGCAGGCGGTGCAGATCCTGGCGGCGGTGCTGCAACCGCGCTCCCTGGCCGCCGGTGAGCGCCTGTTCGCCGCCGGTGACAACGGTGCCGAGCTGTATCTGGTACTGGCTGGCCGGGTGGATATCCGTCTGCCGGCGGGCGACGATCGCTATAAGCGGCTGGCGATTTACGGACCAGGCACCAGCTTTGGCGAAATCGCCTTTCTCGACCCCGGGCCCCGCGCCGCCGAGGCGGTGGCGGCGGCACCGAGCATGCTGCTGATGCTCACGCGCAGCGCCTTTGACCGGCTGCGCGCGCAACAGCCGGAAGCCGCGATTGCCCTGCTGCTGGCCCTGGGGCAACTGCAGAGCCGCGCCCTGCGCTGGAGCGCCCGGGAAATCCAGCGGCTGATTGAGTGGTAGCCACCACCGACCGCTTCAGGCCAGCTTGAAATACACCTCGCGCGCCGGCAGATCCAACCCGGCCAGCCGCAGCGGCAGCACACTATCCGGCGCGATGCTGTCAGCGATCTTCAGCCGCGTCTCCAGGGCTAGCGCAGGCACCAACACTGTGCCGCGTGGGGCGCGCTTTTCCACCAGCACGCCCTCGCCCTGCCAGCCGGGATGCTGCTGCAAATAGACCAGGGTCCAATGCTCGCGCGACAGCCGCTCGGCACGGCGCACGCCACCGGACACCGCCTCGGCGGCACCCACCCGGGCGATGATCGCCTGCTCATCCAGCGGCTCGACACCCCGCAGCACGGCGCGCAACTGCTGATGGGCGACCAGATCCAGATAGCGGCGCAAGGGACTCGTCACCTGCGCGTATACCTCCAGACCCAGGCCGCCATGCGGGCCGGGCTGGCTGCTGTACTGACGTGGGCGCAGACTGCGGCGCAGGGCGTGCATCGCCGCCAGACTGGTCGGCGCCCGCTCGGCCGGATCGGCCACCGCCTGGGTGGTGAATGGAAACGGCAAACCCCGCTCCAGAGCGAAGCGCGCCGCCGCCACCCCGGCCATCAACATCGCCTCGCTGACCAGGGTCCGGCTGCGCAAACGCGGCAGCGGCACGATCGATACCCGGCCCTCGACCACCTGCATCTTCACTTCCGGCAGATCGATGAAAATCGCCCCGGCAGCGGCGCGGCGGGCACGATGACGCTGGGCCAGTTCGTCCAGACGCCGAAACGGCTCCTGATCAAGGCGCGTCTCCACCGTCGCATAGCTCAGCCGCTGCACCCGCACCCAGCTTGACACGATCTCGATATCGACCACCTCGCCCGCCTCATCCAGGCTCAGGCCAAAGGACAGCGCCGGGGAAATCTCCGCCAGCCCCAGGCCCAGCCGATCCACCGCTGCCACTGGCAACATGGGCGCGGTGAGCTCGGGCAGATACAGGGTCGCGCCACGGCCGCGCGCCTCCTGATCCACAGCGCTATCCGTCGGCACCAGGGCCGCCGCATCGGCGACATGCACCCACAGGCGGTCGCCATCGATACTCAGCGCATCATCGGGATCCAGATTACCCTCATCGTCGATGGCATAGGCCGGCAGCCCGGTCAGATCGACGCGCTGCTCCTCGGGCAACGCCTCCGGCAAGGGCAGCGAGGGTGCGCTCAGGGCCACACCCATGCGCTGCGGATAGGGATTATCGGTGCCCTGCCAATGCTCCAGGCGCAGCAGCAGCGCATGCGCGCTCTCCGGGGTTTGGGCACACTCCAGCGTCTGCAACACCCGACTCTGTTCACGCTGCCCCCAGGCCAGCTCCTCGACTTCGCGCAGATACGGCGCATCCTGCGGTGCCAGCCGGCCGGCGCGGGCCCGTTCCAGAAAGCCAGTCCAAGCCGCGCGCTCGGCAGCCTTGGCGGCGCGCGCGCTGCGCTCCCGCTCAACCTCAGCCAGCGGTCGGGCGCTGACCTGCTCGGGCGTGCCCTGAAAATACAGACCCTCCTCGATCAGCCGCCAGCTTGCCCAGGCCGTTGCCGGCGTGCAGGCACCGTAAACCAGCTCGGCCAGCTCGACCAGCGTGGTCTGCCCACCATCGAGCAGTTCACAGGCGGCCTCGGTCTCACCGCTCGGCAATGGCTCCAGCTCGCGCAGGCTGCGCAGGGGTCCTGGATGCAGGAGCTGCACGTCCTTGGGGCGGACACGCAGCGCACGACCATCGGCCAGCTCGATTTCCAGCTTGTCACCAAGAGCCGTGACCCGGGCGGGACCTGTTTTGTAAAGCACCAAACTATTCTGCGGGATCATAATTTTGACTTCGCGAAGCTCCCGGTTCGCGGCATTCCGGCGGCAACGCCGAACCCGCGCGGGGCATGGTTTGATTGTGCTGCGGCAAAGGGTGAAAATATCAAATTAACTACGCGAAAATCACTAAAAACCCCATTATAATTGGCGAAGCTCGACAAGCGGTCCATCGCTCGGCTTCTCCGGCTTCCACTATCCCAAACTCTTGAACCCAACCGACACCCTTGGAACCGCTTTCCCGAATGGCCTTCCGGTCCGCGCCATGTTGCCGCCATTCGCCCAAAGCTCGGATTCCACGCCAGCCCCGCAAACATGGCGCAAGGCCCGCGCCTCTGGCCCCCACGATCCGCCCACTGCATGGGGCGCTGAAGGACCGCAACGCGTTTTCAAGTTTTCGTCGCCGGGGGTTCGCCCGCGGCGCCTGCCTAGCGTAGTAAGGAGAGAGCGTTCATGCATGACATCATTCAGCAATTAGAACAAAAACGCGCCGCTGCCCGCCTTGGCGGCGGACAGCGCCGCATCGACGCCCAGCACAAGCGCGGCAAGCTCAGCGCCCGCGAGCGCATCGAAGTCCTGCTCGATCCGGGCAGCTTTGAAGAATGGGACATGTTCGTCGAGCACCGCTGCAGCGACTTTGGCATGGCCGACACCAGCACCCCGGGTGATGGCGTCGTGACCGGCTACGGCACTGTCAACGGTCGGGTCGTGTTCGTGTTCAGCCAGGACTTCACCGTGTTCGGTGGCTCGCTGTCCGAGGCGCACGCCGAGAAGATCTGCAAGATCATGGATCACGCCATCAAGGTCGGCGCGCCGGTGATCGGCCTGAACGACTCGGGCGGCGCGCGTATTCAGGAAGGCGTCGCTTCGCTGGCGGGCTATGCCAACGTGTTCCAGCGCAACGTGATGGCCTCGGGCGTGATCCCGCAGATCTCGGTGATCATGGGACCCTGCGCCGGTGGCGCGGTGTACTCGCCGGCCATGACCGACTTCATCTTCATGGTCAAGGACACCTCCTATATGTTCGTGACCGGTCCGGAAGTGGTCAAGACCGTCACCCATGAGGAAGTCACCGCCGAGGAACTGGGCGGCGCGATCACCCACTCGACCAAGTCCGGTGTTGCCGACCGTGCCTTTGAAAACGACGTCGAAGCGCTGCTGATGCTGCGCCGCTTCGTCAACTACCTGCCGGCCAACAATCGCGAAAAGCCGCCGTTCCGGCCCACGCCCGATCCGGCCGACCGGCAGGATTTCTCGCTCGATACGCTCATCCCGGATAATCCGAACAAGCCCTACGACATGAAGGAGCTGATCCTGAAGGTCGTGGACGATGTCGACTTCTTCGAGGTTCAGCCCGAGAACGCCAAGAACATCATCACCGGCTTCGCGCGCATGGACGGCTGGCCGGTGGGCATCATCGCCAACCAGCCGATGGTGCTGGCCGGCTGCCTGGATATCAAGTCCTCGATCAAGGCCGCCCGCTTCGTGCGCTTCTGCGACGCCTTCAATATTCCGATCATCACCTTCGTCGACGTGCCCGGCTTCATGCCCGGCACTGCCCAGGAATACGGCGGCATCATCAAGCACGGCGCCAAGCTGCTCTACGCCTACGCCGAATGCACCGTGCCCAAGGTCACCGTCATCACCCGCAAGGCTTACGGCGGCGCCTATGACGTGATGAGCTCCAAGCACCTGCGCGGCGATGTCAACTTCGCCTGGCCGACCGCCGAAATCGCGGTGATGGGTCCTAAGGGTGCGGTGGAAATCATCTTCCGCCAGGATATCGGCGATGCCGCCAAGATCGCCGAGCGCACCGAGGAATACCGTCGAAAATTCGCCAACCCGTTCATTGCCGGCCACCGCGGCTTCATTGATGACGTGATCATGCCTCACGGCACCCGCAAGCGCATCTGCCGCTCCCTGGCGATGCTGCGCGAAAAGCAACTTGAAAATCCGTGGCGCAAGCACGGCAACATTCCGCTGTGAGGGAGATGCGAGGCATGTTCAAGAAGATTCTCATCGCCAACCGCGGCGAAATTGCCTGCCGCGTGATCAAGACCGCCCGCAAGATGGGTATCAAAACCGTCGCGGTCTATTCCGAAGCCGATAAGGACGCGCTGCACGTCGAGATGGCTGACGAGGCCGTCTTCATCGGTCCACCGCCGACCGCGCAGAGCTACCTGGTGATGGAACGCATCGTCCAGGCCTGCAGGGACACCGGCGCTGAAGCGGTGCATCCTGGCTACGGTTTCCTGTCCGAGCGGCCGGCCTTCTGCGAGATGCTGGAGAAGGAAGGGATCGTCTTCATCGGCCCGAAGGTTCGCGCCATCGACGCCATGGGTGACAAGATCACCTCCAAGAAACTGGCCAAGGAAGCCGGCGTCAGCACCGTACCCGGCCACACCGACATCATCCGCGATACCGCGCACGCTCTGCAGATCGCCCGCGAGATCGGCTATCCGGTGATGCTCAAGGCCAGCGCCGGCGGCGGTGGCAAGGGCATGCGCGTCGCCTGGAACGACGCCGAGTGCGCCGACGGCTTCGAGCGTGCCACCAACGAAGCCCGTTCCTCCTTCGGCGATGACCGCGTGTTCGTCGAGAAGTACATCGAAGAACCGCGCCACATCGAAATCCAGGTGCTCGGCGACAGCTTCGGCAACATCGTCTACCTCGGTGAGCGCGAATGTTCGCTGCAGCGGCGCCATCAGAAGGTGATCGAGGAAGCGCCCTCCCCGTTCCTGGACGAAAAGACCCGTCGGGCAATGGGCGAGCAGGCGGTAGCCCTGGCGCGCGCCGTGGACTATCAGTCCGCCGGCACGGTCGAGTTCATCGTCGACGCCAAGCGCAACTTCTATTTCCTGGAGATGAACACCCGTCTGCAGGTCGAGCATCCGGTCACGGAATACATCACCGGGCTGGACCTGGTGGAGCAGATGATCCGGGTCGCTGCTGGCGAGCCGCTGGCCTTCAATCAGGACGGTGTCAAGCTCAAGGGCTGGGCCATCGAGGCGCGCGTCTACGCCGAGGATCCGTTCCGCAACTTCCTGCCCTCCATCGGCCGGCTGGTCAAGTACATGCCGCCGCAGGAGACCGAGGTCGTGCGGGTCGATACCGGCGTCTATGAAGGCGGCGAAGTGTCGATGTACTACGACCCGATGATCGCCAAGCTGATCACCTACGGTGCTACCCGCGACCGCGCCATCGCCCATATGCGCGATGCGCTGAATGAATTCTTCATTCGCGGCGTGCAGCACAACATCAGCTTCCTGGCGGCGCTGATGGTGCACACCCGGTTCATGACCGGGCGCATCAGCACCAACATGATCGCCGAGGAATACCCGAACGGCTTCCACGCCGCCGACGTGCCGCACGATGATCCGGCATTGCTGATCGCGGTCGCCGCCTTTCTGCACCGCAGCTACATGGACCGCGCCGCCAAGATCAGCGGTCAGATGCTTGGCCATGAACGCAAGGTCAAGAACGACTGGGTGGTGCTCATGGGCGGCCAGTTGCACCCGGTGCATATCGAGCTGGTCGATGGCGGCTACGATGTGGTGTACATGGGTGAGCACTACCAGGTGCGCAGTGATTGGCAGTTCGGCCAGCCGCTGTTCAAGGGTACCCTGAATGGCACCGACATCTGCATCCAGGTCGAGCGCCGTGGCATGCACTACCGGCTGTTCCATTGGGGCTCGCAGGCCGACGTGATGGTCATGTCGCCACGGGTAGCCGAACTGCAGGCGCTGATGCCGGAGAAGGCGCCGCCGGATCTGTCCAAGTTCCTGCTGTCGCCGATGCCGGGCCTGCTCACCAAGCTAGCGGTACAGGTCGGTCAGGAGGTCAAAGCCGGCGAGGAACTGGCGGTGATCAAAGCGATGAAGATGGAGAACGTGCTGCGCGCCGATCAGGACGCCAAGGTGGCCAAGATTCTTGCCACCACCGGCGAAAGCCTGGCAGTCGATCAGGCGATCATCGAGTTCGAGTAAGCGTCTGGCGGCGGATCGGTTTTGCACCGGTTCGCCGCTCCGCGGGCTACTGGCCAGAAAGATCCTGAATCAGCAGCCTTGCCCGACGCGGCACAAAAAACACTGTGCTTTCCAAAGCTGACAGCCCGGGTTTTAATGTACCCGGGCTGTTTTTGGTGTGGAATCGTAACGGTTCGCGTCTTCAGTGTCCGCTCAGCGAGCCCCAGAGCCGCTTCACCCAGGACTGCTTCGACAACTCCGGGCGGATACCCTGCGACAGGAAGTATCCGGTATAGCGCTTGTCGGCTTCCATAATGTGCCGGGTCAGCCAGACCTTGAGGAAGTGCGCCAGCTCAAAGCTGATCGAACTCTTCCCCGAGTTGAGTTTTTCACTCAGATCATTCAGTTGTGCAATCAGCTTATCGTGCTCTTCCTTGTGCCGCTCATACTCGGGATAGTGCAGGATGCGCATCAGGCTCTCTTCAACCGCGAAATGCACACGGGTGTATTCACCCAGACGTTCGAGGATCTTCGTCGTCACATCCGCGGCGTGGCGCTGCTGAATTGCTTCATGGATCTCGTTCAATAAATCCACGAGTACCTGGTGCTGAGCATCGATCTCCTCGATACCAACGCTCAGTTCATTGGACCACTCGATAAATTTGCTCATAGCCTCCACCGCATCGGGGTGCCGGTTGACCACGGCGCGCGCCGTGCGTTCGGCCACCTTGTGGGTCGCTAGCGGGATGATGGCGTGTTAAACGCACGCTGTGTTGTTGGTTTTGTATCGCCACCCGCTGTCGTCGGGGAACTGCTCCCACCCCATAACACGCCGGATTGGCACGGATTATCTTACACCCTTGCCCTGCCCATTTCATGTCGTGCAGGTTCTTTTTACCATGCACGATGCCAGGGCCGAATGAAACAACCGCTGATCACCCTGCGTTTGCCGCTGTAGCACCCGGTCACACCAAAAAAACGGCCGCCCGGAGGCGGCCGCTGCATACCCTGCGTCAGCGCAGGATTACTTCACCAGGCGCGCCTTCACATAGGCACCCGGCGCGTCCTCGATCACCGGCAACTGACCAGTACCGGGTACACGCGCCGGCACCTTCTCACCGGAAAGCTTGCTCAGCCACTTGTACCAGTCCGGCCACCAGGAACCCTCGGTCTGCTTGGCATCCTTGAGCCACTCATCCGGATCGGCTGAGTTTTTCGGATTGGTCCAGTAGAAGTACTTGTTGGCCGCCGGCGGATTGATCGGACCGGCGATATGGCCAGAACCGCTGAGCACAAACTTAACCGGACCGCTGAACAGCAGGCTGCCGGCATAGTTGGACTTCCAAGGCGCGATGTGATCTTCGATAGCCGATAGGAAATAAGTCGGTACCTTGACTTTGCCTAGATCGATCGGCGTGCCCAACAGGGTGATGCCACCCGCTTCCTTGAGCCGGTTGTGCTGGTACATGTTGCGCAGGTAGAAGCTGTGCATCTTCGCCGGCATGCGCGTGGAATCAGAGTTCCAGTACAGCAGATCGAAGGGGAACGGTTCCTTGCCCAACAGATAGTTGCTGATGAAGAACGACCAGATCAGGTCATTGGCGCGCAGCATGCTGAACACCCCGGCCATCTGGCTGCCGTCGAGATAGCCGCGTTCGCCCATCTGCTTTTCCAGCAGGGTAATCAGTTCCTCGTCGATGAACACTTCCAGTTCGCCCGGCGCGCTGAAATCGGTCATGCAGGCAAAGCAGATGGCGCTTTGCACCCGCTGATCCTGATGTGCGGCCAGCCAGGCCAGGGTTGACAGCAGTAGCGTGCCGCCCAGGCAATAGCCGGCGGTGTTGACTTCGCGCTCGCCGGTGGCCTGCTCGATGGCATCCAGGGCTGCCACGACCGCCAGCAGATAATCATCAAAGGTCTTATGCGCCAGCCGCTCGTCCGGGTTGACCCAGGAGGTCATGAACACGGTGAAGCCCTGGTCGACCATCCATTTGACCATCGAGTTTTTGGGCCGCATGTCCATGATGTAGAACTTATTGATCCAGGGCGAGATGAATAGAAATGGCCGCTGGTGCACGGTTGGGGTGCTGGGGTCGTACTGGATCAGTTGCAGCAATTCGTTTTCAAACACCACCTTGCCGGGTGTGACGGCGATATTCACGCCGGGCTGGAAGGCGTCCAGATCGGTCATGCGGATCTGCAACTGGCCGCGGCCACGCTCCAGGTCGGCGAGCAGGTTTTGCAAGCCCTTGAGCAGGTTATTGCCGCTGGAATCGAAGGTGGTACGCAGCACGGTGGGATTGGTCAGGGCGAAATTGGTGGGCGCGACGGCGTCGATGAACTGACGGGTATAGAACTGCAGCTTGCGCGCGGTTTTCTCGTCCAGCCCTTCCACCTGGCGCACCAGTCCCTGCAGGCTGCTGGCGGCGAGCAGATAGGATTGCTTGATGAAGTCAAAGACCACGTTCTCCGCCCATTCCTGGTCCTGGAAACGCTTGTCGCCGGCGGGCGCCTCGATCAGCGGTGTGCTGTCCTGACCGAGCAGGCGATTGATGCTGTGTTGCCACAGGTCCAGATGGTTTTTCCACAAGCGGGCCTGAGCTTCGAGCAGTGGATCGGGGTTTTTCAGCAACTGTTCGAGCAGTTCCTGGAATGATTTGCTGATGAGGCCAGGGTCGATCAGGGGCAGCGTATCGCCGCTCTGCTGGCGCTTGAGATAGACCTGCAAAACACGCTGGCTTTGTTCAATCACCTTGGACAGGTTTTGCGTGAGCAGGTTGAGATCGGGGGCGGATGGCGTGGTGGATTTGGACATGGGGAACGCCTCCTTGAAGGTTCAACCTTCTGAAGTATAGGCAGGCGTCAACCCTGTCGCCGGAATCTACCTTCTGCAATCGGGCGTTTCAGCGGGCGCCCGGCGCATTCAATCAATAGGGTGGCAGCAGGCGCCACAGTCCGTGCGCCAGCACGATCAGCAGGAATAGCAGATTGCGCAAGGGCAGCGCCGGCCAGAAGTAAGGTAGGGGCGCGGTGGGTTGGCCGCTGGCCATGACCTGCGTCAGCCGTTCGCCGAGCGCGCGCAGCAGATGGAGCGAGCGTGGCCAGTCAATGATCCCGGTCTGCCACGCTGCCGGAATACCCGCTTCACCCACAGTCGCGCCGGCCAGTGCTCCGGTGATTGCTCCGACCGTGTCGGTATCGCCGCCGCAATCGAGAACCGCAGTCAGCGTGGCCTGGAAATCGCCGCCGTGCCGCAGCCAGGCATAGGCAGCGACCGGCACCGTGTCGTAGATGTAGCCACTGACGCCCATGCCCAAACCCAGCCGCGCGGCCAGTTCCGCAACCGTGGCGTTATCACGCGCCGCCCCGGCGAGCGTGTCGATGCGCGCCTGCCAGTCGCGATCGTCCACGCCACAGCCGCGCAGCAGGGTGAGAAATGGCTCCAGCGCCGGCCTGCCGTTCAGCCGCTCGTGGACGATCCAGGCGGCCAGTTCGGCGATAGCCCGCGCGCCGGTCAGTGCCTTGGGATCGCTATGCGTGAGTCGGGTCGAGGCGGCGACATAGGCGGTGCGGCGTTGCGGATCGTGGGCGAAAAAGGCACCGATCAGCGCCACGCGCATCGCCGGACCATTGCCGGCCGACCAGACGCCACTGCGATCCGGTGGGAAGCCCAGCCACAGTTTCACGATTGCCCGCAGGGTAGCCAGACCAATCCCGGCCGGTAGTATCAGTAGCCAGCCGCGCAGGCACCAGCTGAAACGAGTGGCGAAGCGTGCGGGTGCATCGGGATGGCGCAGCAGACATTGCGCGACGAATACGGTGTGCTCGCTGTCATCGCTGAGCATGCCGCGCCCGAAGATCAGCCGGTGCCGCCATTGACCCCGGTACAGGCGTTGAATGCGCTGCCGTGACAGACCTTCGGCAGGCAGGCCAAGCGCATCGCCTACCGCTGTGCCCAGCAGCAGACCACGCAGCCGGTCCGCTTGGGTGCCACTGGCGTTCTTGGATTGAGCGTGGCATGGAGCGGAACTGGTCATGATGTTTGCGGTTGGGCGGGTTCGGCGAGGAGGGTTTTGAACAGTTCCCGGCGGTTGTGTACACCGAGCTTGGTGTAGATGCGGCGGATATGGGTCACGACAGTATGGGGGCTGATAGCAAGTTGCGCGGCGATGGCGGTTTGCGTCAGGTCATCCGCTAGCGCCAGGCAGATCTTTTGTTCCTGCTGCGACAGACCGCTGCCCTGTATGCGGCGCTCGATTTTCGAACGCCGCAGTTCCTGATACTCGATGATCAGGCCGATCAGTGCGCCATCATCTGGTGCCTGATTAATGCTGTCCAGGCTGGGGTTGGCAGTGGGCGCTTGTAGTGAGCAGGCGCGAAAGACAAACCGGCCACGGGTGTTGGTGTAGGAATACATCAGCGGTGTGTCCAGGGTCTGGCGGTTTCGATCAAGGTGCCGGCATAACCGCAGCAAGGCAGGCGGCAGGTCGATCCGGTCGGTGCATGGCCTTGGCTTGTCTGGCAGCGTACTGTCTTGATGGGCCTGCCCTAGCAGGTACTGCGCTTGCCTGCTGATATAGGCCAACTGGCCGGCATGCGTCAGGATAAGCAGGCCCATTTTACCGCTCGGCACATAATCCATGGTCGTCCTTCCATATCCCTGCAGATCATGATTCGCATCATATTGGGCATGAGTGTGCCGTATTGGTTGCGTATTGAAGGGTTATGCGAAGCTGCCACGATCTTGACAAAGTGGTACGCGTTCTACGTCTGGAGCTGTTTTTTTGTACAACCCTTTGCCTGAGTATGTCCGCCTTATGGGTCCGGTCAAGTGCTGCAGTGCAAAATAATCGCCCCGAAATGGGCAATGTCCCATTGATAGGGGATTGTGTCGACTGGTTAGGCCTAATAGCCTCAGTCTCAACGTTCAAGAAGGTTGAGTAGCGCAGTTTTCGATTTGCAGCATGGGAGGAAATCGATGGTGACGATCATGGATGCAAAAGGTGCAGCGGATTCCACCTGCACGCATGCCCTCGATCTGTTTTGTGCCAAATCCCAGCTGCGACCGGTGATACTGGATATCTGCGCACGCTATGGGGCGCGGCGGATTTTTTGCCTGGGTCATGATAGCAAGGGGTTGTGCTGTGCTTTGCAGGAAGCTGGCTATGCTGCTGGGAGGGAACCCGGTAGCGGCAGCATGATCAACTCGATGCAGCCTGCGGCGTACGACTCTCTTTCCATAGGCGAAGGGGATGCCGGTGTTGTGGACACGGCCAATGTCGATTGCGATGTTGTGGTGAGCACCGAGGTGGAGCAGGCCTTTTTCAAGCCCGTCACGCTGGTCAAATGGGCGGCGCGGACGCTCCGCCACGAGGGAATCCTGCTGATCCGGGTACCGGATGAACACTGGAGTCTGAAACAGCTCTTTTTTGCCGCAATGCAGTCCCTGCACAGGCACCGCTATCCAGTCTGGGATGATGAGCACATGCGGTGCTGGTCACTCGGCAGCCTGAAGTCGCTACTGGAATATCACGGATTTGTCATCCTGGAGGTCATTGGCATCAGAAGCCAGCTGCAGCGGCAGCATGGCACGATGCTGGTGGCCCGCAGGATAGCGCATCCTAGAAGGGCGGAGTGTCCGGTGTCCTGAGCAGCAGGGTGGGCAATGCCGCGCGCACTGATTTGGTGCTGCTGCTGTGGATTTAGCGCTGAGCGGTGGCGTCTATTGACCCGGCGGGACAGGACACGCCAGTGCCGCCCAGGCCGCAATAGCCGCCGGGATTCTTGGCCAGATATTGCTGGTGGTAATCCTCGGCGTAATAGAACACGGACAGGGCGGCGATCTCGGTGGTAATCGGCCCGTGCCCGGCAGCGCTCAGGGCCTGCTGATAGGTGGCGCAACTGGCCAGTGCGGCGGCATGCTGGGCGTCGCCATGGGTGTAGATCGCCGAGCGGTATTGCGTGCCGACATCGTGACCCTGGCGCATGCCCTGGGTAGGATCGTGTGACTCCCAGAACAGGCGCAGCAGTTGCTCGTAGCTGATGTGGTCGGGATCGAAGATCACCAGCACCGCTTCAGTATGGCCGGTGCGACCGCTGCACACGTCTTCATAAGTCGGGTTGGGCGTGAAACCACCGCTGTAACCGACTGCAGTGCTGTAAACGCCGGGCTGACTCCAGAATTTGCGTTCCGCGCCCCAGAAACAGCCCAGCGCGAATACAGCCTGTTCCAGACCGGCCGGAAACGGTGCCTGCAGTGGATGACCGTTAACAGCATGCCGCGCCGGAACCGGCATGGGCGTCGCACGGCCCGGCAAGGCTTCTTCTGGATGCGGAATCTGCAGCGTGCGGTGCAGCCATGACATGGATATTCTCCTGACGGGATAGCGAATGGCCGTTTGGACCGTGGCCGGTTCACTGGGGTTCAGCGGCAATGCGCAGACCGGGCTTGCGACATCGCCCGGCACGGTCAATGCTTAGGGCTGCATTCACCCACTCCAAGGAGACTCTGTCGTGCTGAAATCTTTGTCCCTGTCCATGGTCCTGCTGGGCATCGCGCTGCCCACGCTGGCTGTGCATGCCGCCAGCTATGACTGCACCCGCGCCAATACCGCCGCTGAGATTGCAGTGTGCGCCAATCCCAGCCTCAACCGCCTGGACGAGGATCTGGCGGTTGAATACCGCTCGGTGCTGAACCGCTTGCCGCCGCGCCGCGCCGATATGGTGCGCGACGATCAGCGCTCCTGGTTGATGGCCCGCGACAGTTGCGGGGCTGATGTGCGCTGTCTGCGTGCCCGCTATCAGGAACGGCTGGCGCGGCTCAACGAGTACTGATCGAGCGCCAGGCGCGGCGGTGATGGCAGGCCGCCGCGTTTCATTCCCAGCGGAAGCTGCGCGCGCCAATGGCCATAAACACCATACTCATCACGCCCAGCACCAGCAGATGCCCGGATACATCCAGGAGTCCGGCGCCGTCGATCATGATCGCCCGCGCTGCATCGATCACATGGGTCAGCGGCAGAATCTGCGCGAATGCCCGTACCCAGGGATGCACGCCCTCCAGCGAGAACCAGATCCCCGACAGGAACATCATCGGCCAGCTCAACAGGTTCAACAGACCACCGGCCAATTCCTCGCTGGTGGTGCGCGCGGCGATGGTCACGCCCAGACTGATCAGGCTGAGTGCGCCCAGCGCGAACACCAGGAACAGATTCCAGTAGCTGCCGTGCATGGTGAAACGGATGAACAGATCGGTGCCGGCGAATACCACCACGCTGGTGCCTAGCACCAGCCACAGCCGTGAGCCAATCTGCGCCGCCAGGAATTCCAGTGGCGTCAGTGGGGTGGCCCGCAGACGCTTGAGCATACCGTTCTTGCGGTAGCGCACGATCACGTAGCCAACGCCAAACAGGCAACTGAACATCATGTTCATCGCCAGCACACCCGGCAGCACCCAGTCGACGTAGCGCACCTCGTGGCCGCTCACCGTCGCCTTCTGGTAAGGCGAGGGCGCTCCGGTGCCGTGCAGCATCCGCTCCAGCACATAACCCTTGGGCGATTCGTCGTTGATCCAATAGCGCTGGCCAGCGGGGTCGAACAGCATGTCGAGTTGATGGCGCTCAACCTTGGTCAGCGCCGTTGGCAGATCGTCCACCGGCAGGAAGCGCACATAGCGGGTATTGAGAAAGGCGCTGTCAGCCTTGTTCACGCTTGGACCCAACACGCCGACCTTGTACAGGTCCAGGCCCGGTCCGGAGAAGGCAAAGGCAAAACCGGCGATCAGCAGCACCGGGAACAGCAGGTTCCAGGCCAGCGACGAACGGTCGCGCAGGAACTCGCGGTTGCGGCAGACGAACAGCGCCCAGAAGTGCGTCAGATTCATGCGCGCAGCTCCCGGCCGGTCAATTCCAGAAACAGATCTTCCAGGGTGCGCTGGCGAATCTGTAGCCGTGCCAGCGAGATGTCATGCGCCAGAAGTTCCTGCACGGCGGTGTTGACATCGCGGGTGAGAATCTCCACGACTTCGTGGCCCTGTATCACGGTCTGCGACAGCAGTGGCACGGGATCGGGCAGATCGGCGCGCGGCAGCTGCAGCACCACATCATCGAAATGCGCCGCCAGCAACTCGCGCGGCGTGCCCTGGGCGATGATCCGCCCGTGGTCCATGATGGCGATCTCGTCGCACAACTGGTAAGCCTCTTCCATGTAATGGGTGGTCAGGACGATCGTTTTGCCCCGGGCCTTGATGCGCTGGATCAGATCCCAGAAGTTGCGCCGGGCCTGCGGATCGAGGCCGGTGGTTGGCTCGTCGAGGAACAGCAGGTCCGGGTCGTTGACCAGGGAAATGGCCAGTAGCAGCCGCTGCCGTTGCCCGCCGGACAGTTTGCGGGTATCGCGGTCGAGAAATTCGCTGAGCGTGCAGGCTTCCACCAGTTCTTCCAGCGGCAGGCTGCGCCGGTAGAAGCGGGCAAACATGCGCAGGTTTTCGCGGCCGGTGATGAAGTCCTGCAGCGCCGTGGACTGGAACATGATACCGATGTCCTGGCGAAAGTGCGCGTCGAGGGGTGCGCCGCGATAGTGAATCTCGCCGCTACTGGGCGTACAGATGCCTTCAAGCATTTCCACCGTGGTGGTTTTGCCGGCGCCGTTGGGGCCGAGCAGGCCAAAGCAGCGCCCGGCAGGAATCGCCAGGTCAATGCCGTTGACAGCCGCGACACCCCGAAAATGCTTGGTCAGGGCGCGGGTTTCCAGCATGGGGATCATGGACGGTGGCCTTGGGCACAGGGAGAATGAGAAAGGCGGAAACCGGTGCCGGGTTTCCGCCTTGGGGTGGAGAGCGAAGCCGTGCGCCGCGATCAGTCAGCGGTGACGCCGGGCTGTTCCGCGTCGTGGCTGTCGTCGCCGTCGTCCTTGTCGGTGACGCTGATCTTGATCTCCGGCTCGTGGCTTTCGAACAGATGGCCACCACTGCTGGTCGGGCGACTGGGCACCCAGTTCTCGCGGCGCTGCAGGTGATAGGCCAGACCGGTGCCGGCCGGGATCAGTCGGCCAACGATGACATTCTCCTTCAGGCCGCGCAGGTCGTCGCGCAGGCCGCGCACCGCTGCCTCGGTGAGCACACGGGTGGTTTCCTGGAACGAGGCCGCCGAGATGAACGACTCCGTCGCCAGCGAGGCCTTGGTGATGCCGAGCAGGATCGGCTGCCAGACTGCCGGCATGCGGTTCTCGGTATTGGCACGGTCGGTTTCTTCCAGCACCCGGGTGCGCTCGACCTGTTCGCCCTTGATGAACGGGGTTTCGCCCGGATCGAGAATGTCAACCTTGCGCAGCATCTGGCGGATGATCACCTCGATGTGCTTGTCGTTGATCTTCACGCCCTGCACGCGATAGACGTTCTGAATCTCGCGGACCAGATAGGCGGCCAGTTCCTGCACGCCGAGCAGGCGCAGGATGTCGTGCGGGTTGAGTTCGCCCTCGGCGATCATTTCACCCTGTTCGACCGATTCACCATCGAAGACATTGACCTGCCGCCACTTCGGGATCAGTTCCTCGTACAGGATCTCGCCGCCCTTGTCGCGGATCATCAGCCGCTGCTTGCCCTTGGTTTCCTTGCCAAATTCGATGATGCCGGATTTTTCGGCCAGGATCGCCGGTTCCTTGGGCTTGCGCGCTTCGAACAGGTCAGCAACCCGGGGCAGACCGCCGGTGATGTCGCGGGTCTTGGAAGACTCCTGCGGGATACGGGCGATGATGCCGCCGACCGCGACTTCAACGCCGTCGGCGAGGTTGACGATCGCGCCAGCCGGCAGCGGGTACTGGGCCAGGGTGCTGGTTCCGGGGATGAACAGGTCATTACCGTACTGGTCGACCAGGCGCACCATCGGTCGCTTATCCCTGCCCTGGGCGCCGCGCTGCTTGGGATCCATAATCACCAGGTTCGAAACACCGGTGTTTTCGTCAGTGTTCCGCTGTACGGTCACGCCTTCCTCGAACTCGGCGAAGCGCACGAAACCGGCCACTTCGGTGACGATCGGGTGGGTGTGTGGATCCCAGCGGGCAATGACTTGGCCGGCTTCGACGGCGCTGCCATCCTGGACCGACAGCTCGGCGCCGTAGGGTACCTTGTAGCGTTCCCGCTCGCGGCCCTGACTGTCAACCAGGATGACTTCGCCGGAGCGCGACACCGCCACCAAATGGCCATCGTGGTGGCGCTGCACGGTTTTCATCTTGTGCAGGCGCAGGGTGCCGCTGGCACGCACCTGGACATTATCGACCCGGGTGCCACCCGAAGCGGCGCCACCGATGTGGAAGGTACGCATGGTCAACTGCGTGCCCGGTTCGCCGATCGACTGGGCAGCGATAACGCCGACCGCCTCGCCAATGCCAACCTGGTGACCACGCGCCAGATCGCGACCGTAGCAGGCGGCGCAGACGCCGTAGCGGGTGTGGCAGGTGATGGCCGAGCGCACCAGAATACGGTCAATACCCCATTCATCCAACTTGGCGACCCAGTGCTCGTCGAGCAGGGTGCCGGCGGGAATGGCGATGTCGTCGCCGCTGGCATGGAACACATCACGGGCCACAGTGCGCCCCAGCACCCGTTCGCGCAGGGCTTCCTTGATGATGCCTTCCTCGATCACCGGGGTCATTTCGACGCCGGCGTGGGTACCGCAGTCGATCTCGGTGACCACCAGATCCTGCGCGACATCGACCAGACGGCGGGTCAGATAACCGGAGTTGGCGGTCTTGAGCGCGGTATCGGCCAGGCCCTTGCGCGCGCCGTGGGTAGAAATGAAGTACTCCAGCACGCTCAGGCCTTCGCGGAAGTTGGCCTTGATCGGCGTCTCGATGATCGAGCCATCCGGCTTGGCCATCAGGCCGCGCATGCCGGCCAACTGGCGAATCTGCGCCTGCGAGCCACGGGCGCCAGAGTCGGCCATCATGAACACGGCGTTGAAGGAGCGCTGCCTGGCCTCCTTACCGTCACTGGCGCTGACCGGCTCGGTGCCCAGGTTGTCCATCATCGCCTTGGTCACTTTCTCGTTGGTGCGGGTCCAGATATCGACGACCTTGTTGTAGCGCTCCTGGGGCGTGACCAGACCGTCGGTATACTGGTTGTCGATCTCCTTGACTTCGCGTTCGGCAGCGGCCAGCAGCTCGGCTTTCTTATCCGGAATCTTGAAATCCTCGAAACCGATCGAGGACCCGGAACGGGTGGCATAGCGGAAACCGGTGTACATCAACTGGTCGGCGAAGATCACCGTTTCCTTGATGCCCAGGCGCCGATAGCACTCGTTGATCAGCCGCGAGATGGCCTTCTTGTTCAGCTCCTGATTGACCAGGGTGAACGACAGGCCCGCCGGCAGAATTTCCGAAAGCAGGGCCCGACCGATCGTGGTCTTGACCCGATAGCGCAACGCCACCCGAATAATCCCGGCGGCGCGCAGCTTCTCCAGCAGATCCGGATTTAACTGTACGCCGGCTTCGGCGAGCAGCGTGCCTTGGGTATCCCGCACCGCCTGTTCCAGCACCGGAGGCGGAAGCTCCTGCGATTCAGAGAGGTGCGGGCGCATCTGCGCCTTGAGCAAGGTTTCCAGACCTTCCAGCGGTTCCTCACGGCGCAGGCGCACCTGAACGCGGGCATGCAGCTCTACCTTGCGGGTTTCATAGGCGCGATGCACTTCCTTGAGATCGGCAAAGGCCATACCCTCGCCGAGAGCGTTGATGCGCTCGCGGGTCAGGTAGTACAGGCCGAGCACCACGTCCTGCGAGGGGACGATGATCGGCTCGCCGCTGGCCGGGCTGAGGATGTTGTTGGTGGACATCATCAGCGCCCGCGCTTCCAGCTGCGCCTCGATCGACAGCGGCACATGCACCGCCATCTGGTCACCATCGAAGTCGGCGTTGAAGGCGGTGCAGACCAGCGGATGCAGCTGAATGGCCTTGCCTTCGATCAGCACCGGCTCGAAGGCCTGGATGCCGAGACGATGCAGGGTCGGAGCCCGATTCAGCATGACCGGATGCTCGCGGATCACCTCTTCGAGGATGTCCCAGACCACCGGCTCCTCGCGCTCGACCATCTTCTTGGCGGCCTTGATGGTGGTCGCTTCCTGCAGATACTGCAGGCGGCTGAAGATGAACGGCTTGAACAGCTCCAGGGCCATCTTCTTGGGCAGGCCGCACTGATGCAGGCGCAGGGTCGGGCCGACCACGATCACCGAGCGGCCGGAGTAGTCCACGCGCTTGCCGAGCAGGTTCTGGCGGAAACGGCCCTGCTTGCCCTTGATCATGTCGGCCAGCGATTTCAGCGGCCGCTTGTTGCTGCCGGTGATCGCCCGGCCGCGCCGGCCATTGTCGAGCAGCGAATCGACCGCTTCCTGCAGCATGCGCTTTTCGTTACGGACGATGATGTCCGGCGCCGACAGTTCCAACAGGCGCTTGAGGCGGTTGTTGCGGTTGATGACGCGGCGGTAAAGATCGTTGAGATCGGAGGTGGCGAAGCGCCCACCGTCCAGCGGCACCAGCGGCCGCAGATCGGGCGGCAGCACCGGCAGGACCGTCAGCACCATCCACTCGGGCTTGTTGCCCGAGAACAGGAAGGATTCCACCAGCTTGAGGCGCTTGGACAGCCGCTTGAGCTTGGTTTCGGAGCTGCATTCGAGGATTTCCTGGCGCAACTGCTCAACCAGTTGCTTCAGGTCCATCTGGTGCAGCAGTTCATGCACCGCCTCGGCGCCCATGCGCGCGTCGAAGTCGTCACCGTACTGCTCGACCGCTTCGAGATAGGCTTCGTCGCTGAGCAGACTGCCACGCTCCAGCGGCGTCATGCCCGAATCGATCACCACATAGGACTCGAAATACAGCACCCGCTCGATGTCGCGCAGGGTCATGTCAAGCAGCAGACCAATGCGCGAGGGCAGCGACTTCAGGAACCAGATGTGCGCGACCGGCGAGGCCAGTTCGATATGGCCCATGCGCTCACGGCGCACCTTGGCCAGGGTGACTTCCACACCGCACTTTTCGCAGAGCACGCCGCGATGCTTGAGGCGCTTGTACTTGCCGCACAGGCACTCATAGTCCTTGGTCGGACCAAAGATCTTGGCGCAGAACAGGCCATCGCGCTCGGGCTTGAAAGTCCGATAGTTGATGGTTTCCGGCTTCTTGACCTCGCCCCGGCTCCAGGAACGGATCATTTCCGGCGAGGCCAGGCCGATGCGAATGGCATCGAAATCCTCGATCTCGTCGAACAGCTTGAACGGGTTCAACAGGCTTTCTTTCATCGTCTCTCACCCAAATTGCGTTGCCCGGTTCATTCACTGCGCGGCAGCGATGCGGCGTCGTTGTCCAGATCGATGTTGATGCCCAGCGAGCGGATTTCCTTGACCAGAACGTTGAACGATTCGGGCATGCCAGCTTCCATGCGATGGTGGCCGTCCACGATGTTCTTGTAGACCTTGGTGCGGCCGTTCACGTCATCCGACTTGACCGTCAGCATCTCCTGCAGGGTGTAGGAGGCGCCATAGGCTTCCAGAGCCCACACTTCCATTTCACCAAAGCGCTGGCCGCCGAACTGCGCCTTACCGCCGAGTGGCTGCTGCGTCACCAGACTGTAGGGACCGGTGGAGCGGGCGTGCATCTTGTCGTCCACGAGGTGGTTCAGCTTGAGCATGTACATATAGCCCACGGTGACCTCGCGCTCGAACGGCTCGCCGGTGCGGCCGTCAAACAGACGGGTCTGGCCATTTTCGGGCCGCCCGGCCAGCTTCAGCAGCGCGCGCAGTTCGTCCTCGGTGGCGCCATCGAACACCGGCGTGGCCAGCGGCACACCGGCGCGCAGGTTGTCCGCCAGTTCGATGATCTCCCCGTCGCTGAAGCTCTCCAGATCCTCGGGCTTGCCGCCGCTCTTGTTGTATATCTGGTCAAGGAAGTCACGCACCGGATGGACGTCGCCGCAGCTGTCACGGAGCAGGTCGCCAATTTTCAGGCCCAGACCCTTGGCCGCCCAGCCAAGATGGGTTTCCAGAATCTGCCCGACGTTCATGCGCGAGGGCACGCCGAGCGGGTTGAGGACGATATCCACCGGGGTGCCGTCTTCCAGATACGGCATGTCCTCCTGCGGCACGATCATCGACACCACGCCCTTGTTGCCGTGGCGGCCGGCCATCTTGTCACCGGGCTGGACGCGGCGCTTGACCGCCAGATAGACCTTGACCATCTTCAGCACGCCCGGGGCCAGGTCATCGCCCTGGGTGAGCTTGCCACGCTTTTCCTCGAAGCGTTTGTCGAAATCCTTGCGCTGCTGTTCCAGTTGCCGGGCAATTTTCTCCAATTGCTCGTTGAGTTCATCCGCTTCCATGCGGATCTCGAACCAGTAATCGCGCTTGAGACCACGCAGATACTCGGCAGTGACGGTCATGCCGCCGCGCAGGCCATTGGGGCCGCCGTGCGCCGGCTGGTCGACCAGCATCTGCTCCATGCGCTGGTAGAGATCTTCCTCAAGGATACGGAGCTGGTCGTTGAAGTCCTTGCGGATGCGCTTGAGTTCGGTTTCCTCGATCTGCTTGGCCCGCGAATCCTTCTCGACGCCATCCCGGGTGAACACGCGCACGTCGATCACCGTGCCGTCCATGCCCGAGGGCACCCGCAGCGAGGTGTCCTTCACGTCGGATGCTTTTTCACCGAAGATTGCCCGCAGCAGCTTTTCCTCCGGGGTGAGCTGGGTTTCGCCCTTGGGTGTGACCTTGCCGACCAGGATGTCGCCGGCCTTGACCTCGGCACCGATATGGACGATGCCGGCTTCGTCAAGGCGGGCGAGGGCGTTCTCACCGACGTTGGGGATGTCGGCGGTGATTTCCTCGGGACCGAGCTTGGTGTCGCGGGCGACGCAGGACAGCTCTTCGATGTGGATGGTGGTGAAGCGGTCTTCCTGCACCACCCGCTCGGAGATCAGGATCGAGTCCTCGAAGTTGTAGCCGTTCCAGGGCATGAAGGCGACCAGCAGGTTCTGGCCCAGCGCCAGTTCGCCCATGTCGGTGCTCGGACCGTCGGCGAGCACGTCACCGCGCGCTACCACATCACCGAGCCGCACCAGCGGTCGCTGGTTGATGCAGGTGTTCTGATTGGAACGGGTGTACTTGGTCAGGTTGTAGATATCGACGCCCGGTTCGCCGGCTTCGGTCTCGGCGTCATCAACCCGCACCACGATACGTCCGGCATCGACGGAATCCACCTTGCCCCCGCGCCGTGCCACTACGCACACGCCCGAATCGCGGGCGACGATGCGCTCCATGCCGGTGCCGACCAACGGCTTGTCGGCACGCAGGGTTGGCACCGCCTGACGCTGCATGTTCGAACCCATCAGGGCGCGGTTGGCGTCGTCGTGCTCCAGGAAGGGGATCAGCGCCGCCGCCACCGAGACGATCTGCTTGGGCGACACGTCCATGTACTGCACCCTGTCCGGCGCGGCCAGGGTAAATTCGTTCAGATGCCGGCAGGACACCAGGTCACCGCTCAGGTGGCCCTCGCCATCGAGCGGTGCATTGGCCTGGGCGATCACGTACTGGCTTTCCTCAATCGCCGACAGATAGTCGATGCGGTCGGTAACCCGGCGGTTTTCCACCTTGCGGTAGGGTGTTTCCAGGAAACCGTACTGATTGGTACGGGCATAGACCGCCAGCGAGTTGATCAGACCGATGTTCGGACCTTCCGGAGTCTCGATCGGGCAGACCCGGCCATAGTGGGTAGCGTGCACGTCGCGCACTTCAAAGCCGGCGCGCTCGCGGGTCAGACCGCCCGGACCGAGCGCCGACACCCGGCGCTTATGAGTCACCTCGGACAGCGGGTTGTTCTGGTCCATGAATTGCGACAACTGCGAGGAACCGAAGAATTCCTTGATGGCTGCGGCCACCGGCTTGGCGTTGATCAGATCCTGCGGGGTCAGGCCATCGGATTCGGCCTGGCTGAGGCGTTCCTTGACCGCACGCTCGACGCGCACCAGGCCGATGCGGAACACGTTCTCGGTCATTTCGCCGACGCAGCGGATACGGCGATTGCCGAGGTGATCGATATCGTCCACCTGGCCATTGCCATTGCGGATGTCGATCAGCACTTTGAGCACGGCCAGGATGTCTTCCATCGACAGCACGCCGGGCAGATGCTCCTTGACCGGGATACCGGGAATGGGGCTGCGGCGGTGACCGACACGGCTGTCGAATTTCATGCGTCCGACATCGGACAGGTCATAGCGCTCCGGCGTGAAGAACAGGTCATGCAGCAGGCGCTGCGAGGCATCCTTGGTCGGCGGCTCGCCCGGACGCATCATCCGGTAGATTTCCACCTGTGCATCCCATTGTGTGCGGGTTGCATCGGCACGCAGGGTGTTGGAAATGTAGGGACCGCGGTTGACATCATTGACGTACAGAGTGCGGAATTCGCGAATGCCGCTGGCGAGAATCTTGTCCAGCTTGTCGCCGGTCAATTCGTCATTGGCCAGCGCGAGCAGTTCGCCGGTTTCCGGATCGCGCAGATCGTGGGCAAGAATCTTGCCGAACAGGTAATCGCGCGGCACCGGCAGGCTGCGGACCTCAGCCTTGCTCAGTTCGCGGGTGTGCTTGGCGGTGACCCGGCGGCCGGTTTCTACCAGAATCTGGTCGCCAATGCGGATATCGAAGCTGGTGGTCTCGCCCTGCAGGCGCTCCGGAATCAGGTCAAGATAGAACGTTTCGCCTTCGGTGCTGAAGCGATTGGTCTCGAAGAACAGATCGAGCACGCGTTCATTGGTGCTCAGCGCGCGCGGATCGTGCGGATCGGGGTCGTCGAACAGCGCCCGCAGCAGGATGGTGACCGGCAGCTTGCGGCGGCGGTCGATGCGTGCGTACACCACATCCTTGACGTCGAATTCAAAATCCAGCCAGGAACCGCGATAGGGAATCACCCGCGCCGAGAACAGCAGCTTGCCCGAGGAGTGGGTCTTGCCCTTGTCGTGATCGAAGAACACGCCCGGCGAGCGGTGCAACTGCGAGACGATCACCCGCTCGGTGCCGTTGATGACGAAGGTGCCGTTGTCGGTCATCAAGGGCAGTTCGCCCATATAGACTTCGTTTTCGCGAATATCCTTGATTTTCTGGGTGCCGACCTCGGCATCCTTGTCCATCAGCACTAGACGCAGTTTGACTCGCAACGGCGCTGCATAGGTCTGGCCGCGCAACTGGCATTCACGCACATCGAAGGTCGGCTCGCCCAGCCGGTAGCTGACATACTCCAGCCGCGCATTACCCGAGTAGCTGACGATGGGAAACACCGAGCGAAACGCGGCATGCAAACCAATCTCCCGGCGTTCTCCCGGCGGCACCTCGGCTTGCAGGAACTCGCGGTACGAATCCAGCTGGATTGCCAGCAGGTAGGGTACCTCGAGGATACTGGGGCGCTTGCCGAAGTCTTTACGAATGCGTCTCTTTTCAGTAAAAGTGTAGGCCATCGGGATTCCTCTCACGGGAGTGCCAGCCAAGGGCGGAGGCCGCCTGATTCCATTGCCGGTTGCTGCCCGCGCGCCTGCGGTTCGCAACTGACGGTGTTTTCCCTGACAGACTCAAACGGGAACGGGCCAGCAGCCCCTGGAGGCCGCTAGCCGTCCCCGTTCAGTCCATCCAAGCCAAGCAAGGCGCGTAGCGCAATTTCACGCAACGGTTGTTGGCGTGGTGATTACTTGATGTCAACCTTGGCGCCGGCTTCTTCCAGCTTCTTCTTGATGTCCTCAGATTCAGCCTTGGGAATGCCTTCCTTGATCATCGACGGCACGCCTTCGACCAGGTCCTTGGCTTCCTTCAGGCCCAGACCGGTCAGGGCGCGCACGACCTTGATCACCTCGACCTTCTTCTCGCCGAAGCTGGTCATCACCACATCAAACTCGGTCTTTTCCTCGACCGGCGCAGCAGCGGCAGCGGCAGCCGGGGCAGCAGCCACGGCAGCGGCGGCGGTCACGCCAAACTTCTCTTCCATCGCGGAGATCAGTTCCACGATCTCCATCACGGTCATGCCGGCGATGGTTTCCAGAATATCGTCTTTCGAAACGGCCATTGCGGATTCACTCCTGAATAAAAACGCAAAATACTGCTAATGAATTGGGCTGTTGGCGGCGCGTTCAGGCAGCTTCTTCTTTCTGCTGACGGATCGCGTCGACGGTGCGCACCAGTTTGCCCGGAATTTCGTTGAGGGTCCGCGCGAACTTGTCGAGCGGTGCCCGCAGGCAAGCCATGAACAGGCTGATGGCCTGGTCGCGGGTCGGCAGGCTGGCCAGACGCTCCAGCTCATGAGCGGGATATGCCTGCCCACCGACGGCCAGCGCCTTGACGATCAGCTTGTCGTTGGCTTTTTCCTTCAGAAATTCCTTGAACAACCGCGCTGCCGCACCCGGGTCGTCCTGGGAGAACGCCAGGATCAGCGGTCCTACCAGACTCGGTTGCAGGCACTCGAACTCGGTTCCCTGCACGGCACGCCGCGCTAGGGTGTTCTTGACAACGCGCAGATAGACGCCGGTCTCCCGCGCTTTGACGCGCAGGTTGGTGAGCTGAGTGACACTCAGGCCACGGTATTCGGCGGCAATCGCGGAGTGCGCACTGGCAGCCACTTTGGCGACTTCGGCCACCACAGCCTGTTTTTCTGCCAGATTGAGACTCATTGAGTTACCTCGTGGTGTTTCCTCCACTTGCGTGGAGAACGGGAACGGTGGCCTTGCCAGGAATGATCCGGAAAGGGCCTGACCGTCTGCGCGGGCTGTCCAGCCGCGTGGCTGGGGGTGATTAAGCCGGGGCACCCGCGGTCTTTGACGCTGACCGGAACACCCGGTCGGCCCAAAGTTCGTTGCCTGGCCCCCGATGATGAATCGGGGGACATGGCGCTGATTCAGGGATTCAGAGAGACAGCGTCGCCTGATCCAGGCCCAGGCCCGGACCCATGGTGGTAGACACAGTTACCCGGCGGATATACACGCCCTTGGCTGTCGCGGGGCGGGCCTTCTGCAGGTCATGCAGCAGCGCCTGCAGGTTTTCCTGCAATTGCGCCGGGGCAAAATCCACCTTGCCAATGGTGCAGTGGATAATACCGGCCTTGTCGGTGCGGTAGCGAACCTGACCGGCCTTGGCGTTGCGGATCGCGCCGGCGACATCGGCGGTCACAGTGCCGACCTTGGGGTTGGGCATCAGGCCGCGCGGGCCGAGGATCTTGCCGAGCTGGCCAACGACGCGCATCGCATCGGGGGAGGCGATGACGACATCAAAATCCATGTTGCCGGCCTTGACCGATTCGGCCAGGTCTTCAAAGCCGACGATATCGGCACCGGCCGCCTTGGCTGCATCGGCGTTGGCGCCCTGGGCGAATACCGCTACGCGTACGGTGTTGCCGGTGCCATTGGGCAGCACGGTCGCGCCGCGCACCACCTGATCGGACTTGCGTGGATCGACGCCGAGATTGACTGCGACATCCACCGACTCACGGAACTTGACGCTGGAGACGTCCTTGAGCAGGCCGAGGGCCTCATCAATCGGATAGAGCTTGCCGGGAGTCAGCTTGGCGCGGATGGCCTTGATACGCTTGGTCAGTTTGGCCATGGCTCAGACTCCTTCAACGATCAGGCCCATGGAGCGGGCGCTGCCAGCGATGGTCCGCACTGCGGCGTCAAGATCGGCAGCGGTCAGATCGGGCATCTTGGCTTTGGCAACGTCTTCCAGCTGGGCGCGGGTGATGGTGCCGACCTTCTTGGTGTTCGGGTTGGCACTGCCCTTGGCCAGGCCGAGCTGCTTGCGCAGCAGCACCGAGGCCGGCGGCGTCTTCATGATAAAGGTGAAGCTGCGGTCGCTGTAGACCGTAATCACCACCGGAATCGGCAGACCCGGTTCCATGCCCTGGGTCTGGGCATTGAAGGTCTTGCAGAATTCCATGATATTGACGCCGTGCTGGCCGAGCGCCGGACCGACCGGCGGGCTGGGGTTGGCCTTGGCGGCCGCTACCTGCAGCTTGACGTATGCGGTAACTTTCTTTGCCATGAGTGCTCCTGTCGGGTGCGAACGCCTTGCGGCTCCCCGGAATACGCCGCGCTGTTGCGCGTGCGGTCAAGGGCGTGAACGGCGGATGCCGGTCAACGCGATACTTTTTCGACCTGGCCGAATTCGAGTTCGACTGGAGTAGTGCGACCGAAGATCATCACACCCACGCGCAGCCGGCTCTTCTCGTAATTGACTTCCTCGACCACGCCTTCGAAATCATTGAAGGGACCGTCCGTCACCCGCACCATCTCGCCGGGCTCGTAAAGGACCTTCGGCTTGGGCTTGTCGGCGCCTTCCTGGACACGCTGCAGGATGGCCTGGGCTTCCTTCTCGGAAATCGGCGCCGGCTTGTCGCTGGTCCCACCGATGAAACCGAGCACCTTGGGCACACTGCGCACCAGATGCCAGGTTTCGTTATCCATTTCCATCTGCACCAGCACATAACCGGGGAAGAACTTGCGGTCGCTCTTGCGCTTTTGTCCATCGCGCATTTCCACCACTTCCTCGGTCGGCACCAGGACCTGACCAAAGCGGTGGGCGAGTCCCTCGCGGTTGATCCGGTCTACCAGCGAGCGGCGCACATGCTGCTCAAAACCCGAATAGGCCTGGACCACATACCAGCGCATCGTTGTCATGCCGCTGCTCCGTTCAACCGGTGATCAGGCGAACCAGCCACAGCAGCAGCAGGTCCAGCATCCACAGCAACAGGCCCATGATCACGACCATGGCGATCACGACCAGTGTGGTCTGGGTGGTTTCCGCGCGGGTGGGCCAGACCACCTTGCGCACTTCGGCGCGAGCGCCACGAACGAACTCCAGCGTTTCTGCGCCGGGCTCGGTACGCAGGGCGAGCGCTACGGCAGCCCCGCCGGCTAGCAGCAAGCCAATCACGCGTACCAGCAGCGAATGGTTGGCAAATACATAGAAAGCCACCAGCGCGACCAGGACAAGTGCACCGGCCGCCAACAGTTTCATCATGTCGGGGCGGCTAAGAGCTTGCGTTTCGGGTTTGGTCGGGTTCATGCAGATATCGATTTTGCAAATTCCAGCAC